>OIWT01000038.1_pt1 | contig 170420 bp, 152 predicted proteins | sample 1587701 | NCBI WGS metagenome assembly OIWT01 (sample SAMEA3888904, study PRJEB22519) | human gut metagenome | biome: human gut; feature: human-associated habitat; material: faeces | place: Denmark | collected 2009
GCTACTGATCGTCGACTTGGTAGGCCGTTACCCCACCAACTATCTAATCAGACGCAAGGCCATCTTTTAGCGGATTGCTCCTTTCCCGATTGTACCATGTGATTCTCTCGGCATATGCGGTATTAGCAATGATTTCTCATTGTTATTCCCCTCTAAAAGGCAGGTTCCTTACGCGTTACTCACCAGTCCGCCACTAAAGCCATTGTTGTAAGTCTACTTCAATTTTCTTCGAACAAGTTCTCTGTCCATTTCCATTTCATTACAACGACTTCCGTTCGACTTGCATGTCTTATGTGCGCCGCCAGCGTTTATCCTGAGCCAGGATCAAACTCTCATATTTTTGGTTTATTTACTTCGATTATTTCTAATCTACTTAAATAACTTTTTGTTTTGAGTTCTTTGACTCTTAATTATTTTCTGGCTGTGATTTCTCACAGTATTTTTTTATAGATAGTTTGCTTCTATCTTCCTTTATTATTTTTGGTTTCTCAAAGGTTTGTTATTTACTTTTCAATGTGCTTTTTTAAGTCTTCAACAAGATGTTCTTGCTGAAGACAATATCTATTTTAGCACAGCGATTTTATAAAGTCAACACATTTTTTAAATTTTTTTAAATATTTTTTAAAGAATTTTTTACTAGTTAATTTTTCCTTTATTTTTCGCCATTTTTCGCGTTTGAATTTATAATATTTTTTTATTGTTAATCTTGTTTTTTATAAAATTATGATTATACATTTTCAAATGCACCTTATTTAATTTCTGTTTTTAACAACTTCATACATTATAATTCCAGCTGAGACAGATGCATTTAATGAAGTAATTTTTCCCTTCATTGGAATTTTTACTAAGAAGTCACAATTTTCTTTTACCAATCTACTCATTCCAAATCCCTCACTACCAATAACAATTGCTATTGGCATTTTATAATCTTGCTTTGTATATATTGTATTTGTATCCATGTCAGTTCCACAAATCCATACATCTTGTTCTTTTAAATATCTAATTGTTTCATTTATATTATTAACTCTGGCAATCTTCATGTATTCTACTGCACCAGCAGACACTTTGCTTACTGTACTATTTACAGAGGCTGCTCTTCTTTTAGGTATAATAATCCCATGAACACCAGCCGTTTCTGCCGTTCTAATAATAGATCCCAAGTTATGTGGATCCTCTATTCCATCTAATATTAGTATAAATGGCATTTCATCTTTTCTTTTTGCTTCTTCTAAAATATCTTCTACTTCACAGTAATCATAAGGTGGTACTATTGCAATGACTCCTTGGTTATTCGGAGTTTGTGCAATTTGGTTTAGTTTGTTTCTTTCCATTTCTGTAACAATTATTTTTCTTTCTTTAGCTATTGCCAATATTTTATGTATTGAACCGTGTTTTTCTCCATTAGCTACTAATATTTTATTTATATCTCTGCCTGATTCTAAAAGTTCTAGTACTGCATTTCTTCCCTCTACTTGATCATTATATTCTTCCTTTTCCATTAAATACTCTCCTATTTTTCTAATATTTACTAATTTCAAAAAAATTGATATATTGCTAAGTCAAAAACTTGTTTACTCTCCATCTAATTTAAGAACAGACAAGAATGCTTCTTGTGGGATTTCAACATTCCCTATTTGTCTCATTTTCTTTTTACCACGTTTTTGCTTTTCTAGCAATTTCTTCTTTCTAGTTATATCTCCGCCATAGCATTTAGCCAGTACATCTTTTCTCATTGCAGATATAGTTTCTCTTGCTATGATTTTACCGCCAATAACGGCTTGTAGTGGAATTATAAATAATTGCCTTGGTATAACATCTTTAAGTTTCTCTACCATTTTCTTTCCCTTTTCATAACTACTATCTCTATGTACTATAAATGATAAAGCATCCACACCTTCTCCATTTACCCATATATCTAATTTTACTAAGTCTGACCTTCTGTACTCTTTAAATTCATAATCAAATGAAGCATAACCTTTTGTCTTAGATTTTAGAGTATCAAAGAAATCATATATAATTTCATTTAAAGGCATTTCATAAATTAAGTTAACTCTTGTTGCATCTAAATACTTCATATCAATATATGTTCCACGTCTGTTTTGGCATATTTCCATAATTCCACCAACATATTCTTTTGGAGTGATTATTTCTGCTTGTACCATTGGTTCTTCCATATAGTCTATTTCATTCGGTGTTGGCATATCAGATGGATTATACAAATCTAATACTGTTCCATCTGTTTTATGTATTTTGTATATAACTGATGGAGAAGTTGTTATTAAACTTAAGTCAAATTCTCTATCTAATCTTTCTTCTATTATTTCTAAATGTAATAAGCCTAAAAATCCACATCTAAACCCTGAACCTAATGCTCCTGATGTTTCTGGTTCATATTCAAGTGCGGCATCATTTAATTTTAATTTTTCTAATGCCACTTTTAAATTCTCATAATCGCTTCCATCTATAGGATAAATTCCACAGTAAACCATTGGATTTACTTTTTTATACCCAGGTAATGGCTCTTGGGCAGGATTTTCTTTTAAAGTAATTGTATCTCCAACTTGTACATCTTGTAGACTTTTGATACTTGCTGCAATATATCCAACTTCTCCAGCCTTCAAATCATTGCTAGGCGCATATTTACCTGGTTCAAAATATCCTACTTCTGTAATTGTAAAACTCTTGCCTGAAGACATTAGAATCATTTCGTCTCCAACTTTGACAGTTCCGTCTTTAATACGTACATAAGCAATAGCACCTTTATAATTATCATAAATAGAATCAAATATTAAAGCTTTAAGAGGAGCTGTTTCGTCTCCTGTTGGTGCTGGTAAGTCAGTTACTATTCTTTCTAATACTTGATCTACATTTAAACCTGATTTTGCAGAAATACATGGTGCATCTTGAGCTGGTATTCCTATAATGTCTTCAATTTCTTTTTTTACCTCTTCTGGTCTTGCATTTGGTAAGTCAATTTTATTTATAACTGGTAAAATTTCCAAATCATTATCAATTGCTAAATATACATTTGCTAAAGTCTGAGCTTCAACGCCTTGACTGCTGTCTACTACCAAAACTGCTCCATCACATGCTGCTAAGCTTCTAGAAACCTCATAATTAAAATCTACATGCCCGGGCGTATCTATTAAATTAAGTTCATAGTCATTACCATCTTTTGCACGATACTTCATCCTAACAGCTTGTGACTTAATTGTAATTCCACGTTCTCTTTCTATATCCATATTATCTAAAACTTGATTTTCCATTTCTCTTTTAGATAATACACCTGTCATTTCAATTAACCTATCTGCTAAGGTAGATTTGCCATGATCTATATGTGCAATAATACTAAAATTACGAATAAACTTTTTTCTATCCTGCATATTCTTTCTCCTCGTTTTTACATATATGATATTTTAGCATATTTATATTTGAAAAGCAATTAAAAAATTTGTCAATTTTCTTTACAAAAAGCTTAAGATAATATAAAATATGTTTAGATTATTTTTGAGGAAAGACTATGAATAAATTTATTTCAAAAAGTGAGCAAGATACTATAAATTTTGCTGAAAACTTTGCAAGTCAATTACATAAAAAAGATATTGTTGTTTTGTCAGGCGATTTAGGTTCTGGCAAGACAAAATTTGTGCAAGGTATATTGAAACACTTTGGATTAGAAAATGAAATTTCTAGTCCTACATTTACTATTGTAAATGAGTACAATGCAAATATTTGCCCTATATACCATTTTGACGTGTATCGTTTAGCTGATATTGATGAGTTTTACGCTATGGGTGGAGAAGAATATTTTGAAAATGGAATTTGTCTTATTGAATGGGGTGAAATAATTGAGGATGCATTGCCTTCTAATTATATAAAGATTACATTTAGTAAAAGTAAAGAAAATGATGAATATAGAGAATTGAACATAGAAAGGATTACAAGATGAAAATACTAGCAATTGATACTTCTTCTAAGAATGCAGCTGTTGCAATTTTAGAAAATCAGAATACAATAATCGAATTAAATAATGATGATGAAAAAACACATTCTCAAAAGTTAATGCCTATGATCGACGAGGCCTTTAAAAAATCAAATTTATCATTAGATGATATAAACTTAATTAGTTGTTGCCTTGGTCCTGGCTCTTTTACAGGTGTTAGAATTGGCATTGCTACTGCTAAAGCATTTGCAGATAGTAAGAATATTCCTACAGTTGGAGTTTCGTCTTTAGAAGCTTTGGCTCACAATTTGAACCAAGACGGTCTTATTTGTAGTTTGATAAATGCAAATAATGGTAATGTTTATGCAGGACTTTTTGAAATTTGTGAAGGCAAAACCTTAAAAAGCAAATTAGATTTCCTTTCTTTTAAAAATTTAAATGGAGATATTTCGGTAAATCCATTAAGAGATTTTGTTGAAGAAAATAACGAATTTTCTGGCATTTCATTTGTTGGTGATGGTGCAGTTTTATATAAAAATTTAATTGAAAAATTGATTTTTAAAAAATATGATATTACTGTTATTGAAGAGCAAATTTCAACTGGTATAAGCATTGGAAAAATTGGTTATACTAAATACAAAAATGGTGAATATGGCGATTCAAGCTTTTTATATCCTATTTATTTAAGAAAATCTCAAGCAGAACTTGCTTTAGAAGAAAAGAATGGAACAAAATATGATTAGTGAAATGAATTTACAAGATTTAGAAAATATTAAAGATTGCTTGTTAACCGACTTTGATAATTTTTGGTCATACAATATTTTAAAACAAGAATTAGAAAATGGTAAATCAAAGTACTTTGTTGCAAAACAAGAAAATGAAATTGTAGGATTTGCCGGAATACTGTTAATTATTGATCAAGTCAATATTATGAATATTGTTGTAAAAAAAGATAAAAGAAACTTTGGTATTGGCTCTTTACTTTTAGAAGAAATTATTAGATATTCTAAAATACATAATGCAACTTCTATTACATTAGAAGTAAACGAAAAAAACATCGCAGCTATTAAGTTATATAAAAAATATGGTTTTAAACAAGTTGGTCTTAGAAGAAAATATTATAATAATGAAGATAATGCTATTTTGATGGACTTAGTATTTTAATTGGAGGTTCAACATCTCTAAACTAACAAAGGAGGAAATAAAATGAAAAAAACAAATGAACTTAATTACAAAGATTTAAAAATGGTTTGTAACCCTGATCAATTCAATTTTGAAACTACTGAAGAACTAGACCCTATCAACACAGGTATTGGTCAAGATAGAGGTATTAGAGCTTTGGAGTTTGGCTTAAATGTTGATGTTAAGGGGTACAATTTGTATATAGAGGGTCCTAGTGGTGTTGGCAAAACAATGTATGCTCGAAATTATCTTAACACTATTTCTAAAAAGAAAAAGGTTCCACAAGACTGGTGCTATATATATAACTTTGACAACCCAAATGAACCAATTGCTGTTTCACTTCCTGCTGGTGGTGGTAAAGAATTTCAAGATTTAATGGACCACTTTATAAATGATGTTAAAGTTGATATTAAGTCTACATTTAATAATGAAGAATTTGAAAAAGAAAGAGCTTTAATTAAACAAGAATTTGAAGAAAAACGTAGTGTTTTAATGGCCAGATTAAATCAAAAATCTTCTGAATATGGATTTCAAGTTAAATCTTCTCAAACTGGTATCTACATGATGCCTGTTATGAATGGCAAAGCTATGCCTGAGGAAGAGTTTAATAAATTAGATGAAAATATTAAAAAACAGTATGAAGAAAAATCTACAATTGTACAACAACATATTATGGAGGCAATTGGCGAAATTAAAGCTATTGAAAGGGAATCTGCTAAAAAAGTGGAAGAATGGCAATCTAATGTTGCCCTACTTACTGTTAATACTCATATAAACTATATTAAATCAAAATATAAAAGAAACAAAAAAATTAATCACTTTTTAGATAGTATTAAGAAAGATATTTTAAAAAATATTTCATGTTTTGTTGATGATGGCAAAGTTAAACAACAACCTAATGTTCCTCAACCAAAACCGGAATTGGTAAAACCTTGGTTAAATTATAGAGTTAATTTGTTTGTTGATAACAGCCAAACTGAAGGTGCTCCTGTGGTTATGGACTCCAACTATTCTTATCACAATATTTTTGGTAAGTTAGAATATGAAAATTATTATGGAAGCTTAAAAACAGATTTTACTATGTTAAAACCTGGATTGCTTCATAAAGCAAATGGTGGTTATATCATTTTCCAAGCAACTGATTTACTAAGTAATAGTTTATGTTATGAAGCTTTGAAAAAAGCTTTAAGAACTAAAGAATTAGGAATTGAAAATGCAGCTGACCCTCGTTCTTCAATGGTAATGATTTCTTTAAAGCCTGAGCCTATCCCTCTTGATTTAAAAGTAATTATTATTGGAGAAGAAAACATTTATCAATCTTTACTTGCAATGGATAATGATTTTAGAAAATTGTTTAAAATTAAAGTTGAATTTGAGGATGATGCTCCTATTACTTCTGAAAATATAAATAAATTAGCAAGATTTATTGCAGGATATTGTATGCAAGAGGAACTACCTCCTCTTACTAAAGAAGCTGTTGCAAAAGTTGTAGAATATGCTTCTAAAGTTGCTGATAATCAAGAAAAACTTTCTACTCGTTTTAATGATTTAGCACAAATAATTGGTGAAGCAGCTACATGGGCTAGAATAGGTCGTTCTAAGTTAGTTACTGCTGAATATGTTGATAAAGCTTTAAGAGAAAGAGTTAATAGAGTTAAAAAATATGATTCTCGTTATATGGAAATGATAAAAGAAAACACTTTGCTTATTGATACTGACGGATTTGTAACTGGTCAAATAAATGGTTTAACTGTTATGAATGTTGGGGAATACAGTTTTGGTAAGCCAGTAAAAATAACAGCTAATACTTATACAGGTAAAAGTGGAATTATAAACATTGAACGTGAAGTTGAACTTTCTGGTTCTTCTCATTCAAAGGGTGTTTTAATTTTAACAGGATACTTAGGTCAGATGTTTGCACAGGATATTCCTCTATCTCTTACTGCTAGTGTATGTTTCGAGCAATTATATAATGGTGTTGATGGTGATAGTGCTTCAAGTACAGAGCTATATGCTATACTTTCTAGCTTATCTGGTATTCCTATAAATCAAGCTATTAGTGTAACTGGTTCGGTTAATCAAAAAGGTGAGATTCAACCAATTGGTGGTGTTAATGATAAAATTGAAGGATTTTTCCAAATTTGTAAGATGCGTGGACTTAATGGAACACACGGAGTTATTATTCCAAAGCAAAATGTTCATAATTTAAATCTTTCTGATGAAGTTATTGAGGCTGTTAAAAATGGAGATTTTCATATTTATGCTATTTCTACTATTGAAGAAGGAATTGAATTATTAACAGGAGTTCCTGCTGGTAAGAAAGATGCAAATGGACATTTTCCTGCTGGTTCAATTAATTATCTAGCTTATGAAAAATTAAAAAAATATGCTCAAGTTTCACAAAAAAATAACTAGTTCAAAACTAGTTATTTTTTTATATATAAGTAGCATATAATACTTTTTTATTTTGCACTTATTATTTTTCCTCCACCTAGAACTATGTCATCTATATAGAATACTGCTGATTGACCTGGCGTTACACGTGCTGTTGGTTTTTCAAAGCACACTTTTATTAGGTCATCTCCTACCATCTCTATTGTTGCTTTGTCTTCTTTTGCTGAATATCTTGTTTTTACTAATACTGGCATTTTGCCTTTAATTTCATCAACTAATAATAAGTTAATTTCATTTACTAACATTTCTGTGCTATATATTTCGCTTTCTTTGCCAACAATAACTTGATTTTTTTCTTTGTTAAAACCAATTACATACAAAGGCTCTTTATATGAAATTCCAAGTCCCTTTCTTTGTCCTATTGTATAATTATATAGTCCATTGTGTTTTCCTAATACCTCTCCCTCTGAAGTTACTATATCTCCCTCTTCTGGCTTTATATTAGAATTATTTTCTAAGAACTTTTTATAATTTCCATCTGGAATAAAGCATATATCTTCACTGTCTGGTTTGTTTGCTACCTTCAAATTGTTTTGTCTTGCTATCTCCCTTATTTGCTCTTTATTTTCAAAATCTGCTAGAGGAAACAATACATGTTCAATTAAATCTTTAGGAATTTGCCATAATACATAACTTTGATCCTTTTTCCCTGCATTTGACTTTTTCAAAACCCATCTTTTATATTTTTCACTATACTCTGTTTTAGCATAATGACCTGTTGCAATATAATTGCAACCAAGTTCTTTTGCTTTTTCATACATTGCGCCAAATTTTAAATACTTATTACATTCAATACAAGGATTTGGTGTTTTGCAGTTTGCGTAGCAGTTAATAAAATCATCTATTACATGTTTTTTAAACTCTTCTTTATAATCATAAGTAAAATGTGGTACCCCAATTGAACTGCAAACATTTTTAGCATCTATATATGTATTTATATTACAACAACTGCTTCCGGCAAATAGCTCTAATGTTGTGCCTATTACTTCATAGCCTTGTTGCTTTAGTAATAATGCTGACACACTGCTGTCAACTCCACCGCTCATTCCTAACAATACTTTCTTATTTTCCATTTTTATACTATCTCCTTTATTGTATGTAATGCTAAAAGTACATATTTTTCATGTTATTATAATACTGTTTTAATGTAATTACAAGATACTAAATTCTAATAAGTAAAAAAGTGAAAAGTCATCCTTTTATAAAGATAATTTTCACTCTTTTATTTATAAAGTTATCTAGATTATTCTTTTACTTCGTCAACTTTTTCTTCGCTAACTGTATCTGTAACTTCTTCTACAACTGGAGTTTCTGTTTCAACAGCTGGTGCTTCTTCTGGAGCAGCTTCAACTGGAACTTCTTCAGCTAATTCTTCTTTTACAGTAATTTCTTTGTTTTCAATTCTAGCACCTGTATTTTCTTTTGTCTTAGCAGCTTTACCAACTCTGTCTCTTAAGTAGTATAGTTTTGCTCTTCTAGCTTTACCAACTCTTACTACTTCAACTTTTTCTACTAATGGTGAATGTACTAAGAATGTTTTTTCAACACCTACACCATAAGAAATTTTTCTTACTGTGAAAGATGCATTTACTCCTCCGTTTTGTTTTTTAATGATAATTCCTTCAAATACTTGAATTCTTTCTCTATTACCTTCTTTAATTTTTTGATGTACTTTAACTGTATCACCAACTTTTAAATCTGGTATCTTGTTTTTTAATTGCTCGTGTTCAATTGATTTTACGATATCCATAACTTTGAATATCCTCCTTTCTTTTTATTTTAATAAATCTGGTCTTTTTTGTTTTGTTATTTCGAGAGATTTTTGTTCTCTCCATTTTCTTATATTTTCATGATGTCCAGATAATAACACCTCTGGAACCTTTTGTCCGTGGAATTCTTCTGGTCTTGTGTATTGTGGATATTCTAAAAGGTTATTTGTAAAAGACTCTTCTTGTGTAGATTCTTGTTTTAATACCCCTTGTATATATCTACTAACACTGTCTACTAACACCATTGCTGGTATTTCTCCACCTGTTAGCACATAATCTCCAATTGATATTTCTTCATCTACAATTTCGTCTATAACTCTTTGATCTATTCCTTCATAATGTCCACATAATAAAATAAGATGTTCTTGTTTAGAAAGCTCTAAGACTTTTTCTTGATTTAGCACTTTTCCTTTAGGTGATAAATATATGACTTTTGCATTCTCTTTATTTTGTATTGAAGAATATGCATCATATACTACGTCTGGCATCATTACCATTCCTGCTCCACCACCATATGGTGTATCATCTACTTTTTTGTGTTTATCTTTAGAAAAATCTCTAATGTTAATTAAATTTATTTGTATTAACTGCTTTTCAATTGCTTTTCCAATAACGCTTTGCTTAACTGCCTCAAACATTTCTGGAAAAAGAGTTAATATATCAAATTTCATTATTTTTCCTTTCTTAAACTAATCCTTTTATTAAATGAACTATTATTTTTTCTTGTTCTAAATCAATTTGTTTAATTACTTCACCAATTCCAGGTAATAATATTTGTTTTCCATCTTCTGATTTTATAACATAAATATCATTTGCTCCTGAATTGTATATGTCTTCTACTTTTCCAAGTAATATATCTTCGTCAGTATAAACTGATAGTCCAAGTAAATCTGCTATAAAATAAGTATCTTCTGGAAGCTTTCTTGCATTTTTTCTTGCTATTTTTATATAGCAACCTCTATACTTTTCAGCTTCTTCAATAGTATCAATTCCTTTTAGTTTAAGTAAAATTTGATTTTTACTATACTTTACTTCTTCAATTTGAATGTCTAATAGCTTTCCATTTTTTTCTACTAAAATAGATTCTAGTTCTTCAAATTGAGAAATATCGTCTGTAAAAGGATTTACTTTTACCATACCTTTAATTCCAAAGTGATTTACAATTTGACCTAATTCAAAATATTCTTGTTTCATAATTTTCCTCTAATCCACAAATTCAATAATTACCTTTTTGTGTTCTTTGGCAGCTAAAGATTTCATAACAGTACGAATTGCTTTTGCAATTTTTCCTTGTTTTCCAATTACTTTTCCCATATCTGAGTCTGCTACTTTTACTTCAAATACTGTAGCTCTTTCCTCTTCTCTTGAGTTTATAGTAACTTGTTCTTTATTATCTACCAAGTTTAGAATAATGGTTTCTAAAATTTCTTTCATTTAAGTTTTACCTTCCTTGTGAAAATTATTTTTTAGCTACTCTTTCTACTAATTCTTTTACTGAATCTGTTGGTTTTGCACCATTTTTGATCCATGTAGCTAATTTTTCGTTATCTATTACTATTGTAGAAGGTTCTGTCATTGGATCATATGAACCAATTTTTTCGATGATTTTTCCATCTCTTGGGCTTTTAGAGTCTGCTACAACTATGTGATAGAATGGAGCTTTTTTAGCACCTTGTCTTTGTAATCTGATTTTTACCATTTGTTTTTTCACCTCCTGAAAATTTGTTATTTATATTTTTTAAAATTAAAATCTAAAATTTAAAATTTTTCAAGTCCATACCCTTCATCATCTTTTTCATTCCACCTTTATTATTTTGCATTTGTTTCATCATTTTTTGTGTCATTTCAAAAGATTTCATGAATTTATTTATTTCTTGTACTGAAGTTCCACTACCTTTTGCAATTCTTACTCTTCTGCTTCCATTTAGTAGTTTTGGATTTTTTCTTTCAGCTTTTGTCATAGAACAAATCATTGCTTCTATTCTAACAAATTCTTTGTCATCTATTTTTACATCTTTTAGCTGATTCATTCCTGGAACTAGTTTTAGTAAAGATGAAAATGAACCCATTTTTTTAATTTGTCTTAGCTGTGTTAAATAATCGTCTAAGTCAAATTCTTTTTTCTTAAGCTGTTTTTCTATTTTTTCAGCTTCTTCTAAGTCAAAACTTTCTTCTGCTTTTTCTATAATTGAAAGTACATCACCCATTCCTAAAATTCTTTGTGCCATTCTATCTGGATGAAATACTTCTATATCACTTAATTTTTCTCCTGTTGCTGCAAATTTAATTGGTCTTCCAGTAACTTTTTTTACTGATAGTGCAGCACCACCACGAGTATCACCATCTAATTTTGTAAGTACAACTCCATCAATTCCTAAGTTTTCATTAAATGATTTTGCAACATTTACAGCATCTTGACCTGTCATACTGTCTACTACTAATAATATTTCATGTGGCTTTACATTTGCTTTTACATTTTTAAGCTCTTGCATTAATTCTTCATCAATATGCAACCTACCAGCTGTATCTAGTATTACTACATCATTTAATTTGCTCATTGCTGTTGACATAGCTTGTTTAGCTATATGTACAACATCTTTTGACTGTTCATTTGCAAATACTGGTATGTTAAGTTGGGCTCCAACTACTTGTAATTGCTTAATAGCTGCTGGTCTATAAACGTCACATGCAACTAATAATGGCTTTTTACCTTGTTTGCGAAGTAAGTTTGCAAGTTTTCCTGCTGTAGTTGTTTTACCAGAACCTTGAAGACCTACTAACATAATAACTGTTGGTGGATTTGGAGTGAAGTTTATCTTACTTTCTGTCCCTCCTAAAAGTTCTACTAATTCATCTTTTACTATTTTTATAACCTGTTGACCTGGCGTCAATGATTTTAATACATCTTGACCTAAAGCCTTTTCTTGTACAGATGCAATAAATTCCTTAACTATCATATAGTTAACATCTGCCTCTAGTAATGCAAGTTTTACCTCTCTAAGCATTTCTTTTAAATCTGATTCTGTAATTCTTGCTTTACCTCTAAGTCTTTTAGTAATATCTTGAAGTTTTGAACTTAATCCCTCAAAAGCCATCTGTTAGCCCCCTTCTTCTTTTTTATGCTAAGCAACTCAACTCTTCTCTCACATGATTCAAAATTTTTTCAATTTTTTTATCAGAAGATGTAGTTTCAATTTTGCTTAATTCTTCTAATATTTCTTGAAGCTTGCGTTCTTGATTTAATGTCTTTTTCATAAATGTTAGCTTTTCTTCTAGTTCGAAAAGTTTATTTTCCCCCTTTTTTATTATGTCTCTTACTGCCTGTCTTGTTATATTATTATTTTCGGCAATTTCTGAAAGTGATAAGTCATTATTATAGTAATCATTTATTACTTGATATTGTTTTTCAGTTAGCATCTTCCCATATATTTGGCATAGCATACTTACTTTAACGTTTTTTTCCAAATGACATCACTCCTTTTTCCTGAGTAATAATTACTTTTCTGAATTAGAAAAGTTGTCTAACCGTTGGGCTCATGACCCAAAGATCAAAAAAATATTAGCATCATTTTGTAATGCTAATATACTTTACACTATTTTTGTTAATTTGTCAAGTGTTTTTAGTAATTTTTCTTATTTTATAATATTTTACATTACCATTTAATAGTAATAATAAGAGTGCTAAAATAGCACTCTTATTCTCATTCTTTATCTAGGATTTTTGATTGCTGCTTGTGCTGCTGCTAATCTTGCGATTGGAACTCTAAATGGTGAGCATGATACATAGCTTAATCCTATGTTATGGCAGAACTCAACGCTTGATGGTTCTCCACCATGTTCTCCACAGATTCCTAATTTAATGTCTGGTCTTGTTGATCTTCCTTTTTCTACAGCCATTTTTACAAGTTGTCCTACACCTTTTTGGTCTAGTTTTGCAAATGGATCAGATTCATAGATTTTTGTTTTATAGTATGAATCTAAGAATTTTCCTGCATCATCACGGCTAAATCCAAATGTCATTTGAGTTAAATCGTTTGTTCCAAATGAGAAGAATTCAGCTTCTTCTGCTATTTCATTTGCTAATAATGCAGCTCTTGGAATTTCAATCATTGTACCAATATGGTATTGCATGTCTGAACCTTTTTCTTTCTTAACTTGTTCAGCAACTTCTATTACTACATCTTTAACAAATTTTAATTCTTTCTTTTCTCCAACTAATGGGATCATAATTTCAGGAACGATATTGTATCCTTCTTCTTCTTTAACTTCAATAGCAGCTTCCATTAAAGCTCTTGTTTGCATTCTAGCTATTTCTGGGTATGTTACTGCTAAACGGCATCCTCTGTGTCCCATCATTGGGTTGAATTCATGTAGTTCAGCACATTTATTTTTTAGGTGTTCTACTGTAACTCCCATATCTTTTGCTAATGCAATTATATCTTCTTCCTCTGTTGGTAAGAACTCATGTAGTGGTGGATCTAAGTAACGTACAGTCATTGGTAATTCTTTTAATTCTTTGTACATTGCTTTGAAATCACCTTTTTGGAATGGTATTAACTCATTTAAAGCTGCTTCACGAGCTTCAACTGTTTCAGCTAATATCATTTTTCTGATTTTTGGTATTCTGTCTTCTTCAAAGAACATATGCTCTGTACGGCAAAGACCAATACCTTCTGCTCCTAAATGAACAGCATTTCTTGTATCTCTTGGGTTATCTGCATTTGTTCTAACTTTTAATGCTCTATATTTATCTGCCCAAGCCATTATTCTTCCGAAGTTTCCGCTAACACTAGCTTCAACTGTTTTGATATCACCTTTGTAAATTTTTCCTGTTGTTCCATCTAGAGAAATGTAATCTCCTTCATGGAAAGTATATCCACCAAGTTCAAATTGTTTAGCTTCTTCATTTATTTTTATTTCTCCACAACCTGATACACAGCATGTTCCCATACCACGTGCTACAACGGCTGCGTGTGATGTCATACCACCACGAACTGTTAAGATACCTTGTGCTGCAACCATACCTTCGATGTCTTCTGGTGTTGTTTCTAGACGAACTAATACTACTCTTTCACCTTTTCCACCTTTACCAAGTTCTTTAGCTTCTTCAGCTGTAAATACAACTTTACCTGCAGCTGCACCTGGTGATGCTGGTAGAGCTTGTCCTATAACTTCTCCTGCTTTTAAGCTATCTTTATCAAATGTTGGGTGTAGTAATTGATCTAAAGATTTTGCATCTATTCTTAATACAGCTTCTTTTTCGTCAATCATTCCTTCATCAACTAAATCACAAGCAATTTGGATAGCAGCTGGTGCTGTTCTCTTTCCATTTCTTGTTTGTAAGAAGTATAGTTTTCCTTCTTGAATTGTGAATTCCATATCTTGCATATCACGATAGTGATTTTCAAGTTTATGTGCTAATTCCATAAATTCTTTGTAGCATTCTGGTAAATCTTCTGCAAGTTTTGAAATTGGTTGTGGTGTTCTAACACCTGCAACAACGTCTTCACCTTGTGCGTTAATTAAGTATTCACCATAAATACCTTTTTCACCTGTTGATGGGTTTCTTGTAAATGCAACACCAGTTCCTGATGTTTCTCCCATGTTTCCAAATACCATGGCTTGTACGTTTACTGCTGTTCCCCAATCTCCTGGTATATCGTTCATTCTTCTATATACTATAGCTCTTGGGTTGTCCCAGCTTCTAAATACAGCTTTAACAGCTCCCATTAATTGCTCTGATGGATCTTGTGGGAATTCTTCTCCATTCATGTTCTCTTTATATACTTCTTTGAATCTTTTTACTAATTCTTTTAAATCTTCTGTTGTTAGTTCTGTATCAAAATGAACTCCTTTTTCTGCTTTAAGTTCATCTATAATTTTTTCAAAATATGATTTTGGAACTTCCATAACAACGTCTGAATACATTTGAATAAATCTTCTATATGAATCATATGCAAATCTTGGATTTCCTGTTTTTGCTGCAAATCCTTCAACTGCAATGTCGTTTAGTCCTAAGTTTAATATTGTGTCCATCATACCAGGCATTGATGCTCTAGCACCACTTCTTACTGATACTAATAATGGATCACTATTGTCTCCAAATTTTTTGCCTTGTATTTCTTCTAGTGTTTTTAAAGCTGCAAAAATTTGGTCTTGAATTTCTTGTGAAATTGTTTTACCATCTTCATAATATTTTGTGCAAGCTTCTGTTGTAACTGTAAAACCTTGTGGAATTGGTAAACCTAAATTAGTCATTTCAGCTAAGTTAGCACCTTTTCCGCCTAATAGTTCACGCATATTTGCGTTTCCTTCTTTAAATAAGTATACATACTTTTGACTCATAAAGAACCTCCTTAAAATTTTATTTGTTTAACAATATGTTATATACACCATTATGCGCCTATAACAGCTCTATTATATATGTAAATTGAAAAAAAGTAAAGAAAATTTTGCTAATTTCCTTTACTTTTTATAATCTCCGCTTTAAATTTTCTCCTTTAGCGTTTTTGATGCGCTAAAGTACGTGTTAAGCGCATTAGTGCTAACATCGTATTTATTCATTTTTTTCTGGTTCATTGAACCAGTGGCCAGTACTACTTTACATAAAGTAGGGAACGCAAACTAACGATGCTGAGGCTGTAAGTCGTGTTGTTGTAGCTACGAGCAGACGTGTAATTGATGGCTACGCCACTATCTGTATCGTAATACCCTCCACGACGAACACAAGGGTAGAAGTTGCTATTGTGGGAGCTAGTAGAGTATTCTGTGGTCCATTCATATGCATTTCCTGACATGTCCCATATATTACAATATTTGTCATTATTTTTTCCTGTTGCTGTAAATGCTTTCGTTGTTATACTTCCATTATGACTTGCATAATCTGTTTTCCCTGAGTATGTTTGTATAAATACTATTGCTGTATCCCATGCATAACTATTTACTAAATCACTTGCATATACCAATTTATTATTTTCTTTTATTTCTCCATACATTTCTCTTGCTGCTTTTGCTGCATTTGGTTGTGTTATATTACCTAATACTGTTTGATTATATTTTGAAGTTATTTTTGATGCTGTTCCACTTGCTTCAAATCGTGCTATATAATATCCTCCATTTGCTAAGGTTGTTGATATGAATTCTTCTAAATTTCTTGCTGTTGCATTTTGAGCTGTTGAATTTGTTGCTGAATTTCCTTCTCTAAATGTACTTAATTCTTGATAATCCGTCCCACCTTTTGAAATTGTAACTATTTTCGTACAATTTTCTACTGATGCTACTTGTGCTGGTGTTGTTGATTTTAGTGCTCCCGTGCTGCTGTCAAACTCATATCTTCCTAAAGTTATTGTATTTGTTGAACCGTTTTTATTTTTTATTGTTCCTACTGGTACCCATACAAATTGATTTCCTGCTGTTCCTGTTTGTGTATCTTCTATTACTATTCCATCTTGTACTGCTGGAATATGCTCTCCTGTTTCTTCTAAGTTTGTATAATTATATGTTACTGCTCCTGTACTTGAAGTAGGGTTATGTTCTAATATTTTAAATCCTTTTGGTATTGTTATTTTATTTCCATATGCGTCTTCTGCTTTTGTATTTTTATCTACTACTTTTCCTACTAATGTTGAGATTTTAGGTGTTGTTGATGGATTATCATTTCCTCCTGTTGTATTTCCACCTGTGGTTCCATTTACTTGGTTATTTATCCATTTGTCTAAGTCATTTAATGCATTTAAATCACTCTCTTGTGCGTTATTCATTTTGTTTTGGGCATCTTGCGCCCTTTTTATTATTCCATTTTCACTAAATAGTGCATTTATACTTACTCCTGCAAGTATTAGTAAGACCACAATAGTTACTACTAACGCAATTAGAGTAATACCTGTTTGATTTGAGTAATTTCTTCTTGCTAATTTTTTATTTATTTTTATCTCTTTACTTATTTTAGTCTCTTTTTTATTCAAGGTTATCTTCCTCCTCTTTCTTAAGTGTTTTTATTCTGCTTTTTTCTATTTTGTATTTAGTATGTATAATTTTTTCCTTTTTATGCACATTTACTCATTTTTAACTGTATTTCGCAGGTTTACTCTATTTAATTTTGCAGAGCATATTTTATCTGTAGTTCAGTCGTTTTCCTCCTTTCACACAGCTAAAAAGTCAATGTGCTAAATCTAAATTTTTATCTTACAAAAAATAAAGTAAGATACTTGTACATATCTTACTTAAGAATACCATAACATTTTTTTATTTTCAATACTTTTCTTTAATTTCTATCGTCTTTTTCCGACATTTTTTCTTCTTTATATACTTTTAGTTTTACCAAAATGTTATATATTTTTGTTCCAAATGGTATCATCATAATATCTTCTTTTTTTAGTATTTTTGATACAAATACTAATATTACGTAGATTATTGCACCTAGTATAATTGAAATTATTGTACTTAAATTTTGTCCCATTATTGTATTTAGTCCTTTGTTTATAAAGTATGTGCATATTCCCATAACTGCTGATATTATTACTGGCAATATAATCATTCTTTTGGCATCAAATTCCAATTTTATATGTTTCTTAAATGCTTTGATACATATGATTAATGCTAAGCCTTGACATATAATAGAGCTGATTCCAACTCCCATTATTTCTATATTAGGATTACTTACTAATATATTGTTTAGTATAATTTTTAATACAGCTGCAACCACTAGTGAAATCAACGGTACTGTCATTTTGTTTATTCCATATAATCCTCCATTTATTGTTTGGTTTAATGCAATAAATACCATTGCTACTGAATATAGCATTAATAATGTTGCTCCATCATTTGCTGCTGGATAAATTAAATTTAATATTGGTTGTGCTAATGATATAAATCCTGCCGCACATGGAAGCACTATAAGTAATGATGCAAATATTGAAAAAGTCATTCTTTTAGATACATTTGTAAAGTCTTTTTTAGCTATTGCCGCCGAAATTGCAGGTACTAAAGCTGTTGAAAATGCAATGTTTACTGCTATTGGTAAATTTGTTAATGTATCTATTTTAGATATTATACCTGTTTTACTCATTGCTAAAGTTTCTAGTTGTTCTTTAACTGGGTATAAACTTGCAAATGCTGTTTGAATACATCTACTTACAGTAGCACTATCTATAAGGGGGTGTATTACTGATATTACTGAGCTTATCGTAACTGGTATTGAAATCATTAAAATCTTTTTCAATAAGCTTAATGTTTTTTCATTTTCTTCTTCTGATTTTTGTTGTGGATCTACTACTATTTTCTTTCTTTTATAATATATTATCAAATATATAAATGTTAGTAATATAGATAATGTAGTTGATAAGTTTCCACCTGCTGCCATGATATATGGCTCTTTGCCTAATAAAGCATACACAAAAAGAATTGATAATACACAATTTAAAAATTGCTCAATAATTTGTGAATAGCTTGTTGGCTTCATATCGTCAAGTCCTGCAAAGTATCCTCTAAATACTGCTGAAGCTGACACAAAAGTAATTGCTGGTGCTAATACTTGCATTACATATTTTGTATCTGGCACATTAAACATTGTTGTTGCAATAAAGTCTGCTCCAAAGAATAATCCTAATGACAATATTGCTCCTACTCCAACAAAAAATGTCATACAAATTTTAAATATTCTTTGTGCTCCTTTATCATCTTTTACAGCTACTCTTTCTGATACCAACTTTGCAACTACGCTAGGTATTCCTATTGATGAAAGTGCAAGTAGTACTGTATATATTTGGTATCCAGATGAATAATACCCTAGTCCAGTATCTCCAAATCCATCAAAATTAGTTATTACAAATTTATATACTAGACCTAATACTTTTACCATTATTTGTGCAAACATTAGAATAAGCACATTTTTCATAAATGAATTAGTTTTCTTAACTTTTTCCAAAATTTTATCTCCTTTATTTCTACCATGCGATTTTATCTTGTATGTAGCTTTCTAGTTCATCAATTTTTACTCTTACTTGTTCCATTGTATCTCTGTCTCTAATTGTAACACATTCATCTTCTAATGTGTCGAAGTCAATTGTTACACAATATGGTGTTCCTATTTCGTCTTCCCTTCTATAACGTTTACCAATGCTTCCTGCTTCGTCATAGTCACACATAAAGTTTTTAGATAATTTTGCATATACTTCTTCTGCTTTTTCACTTAACTTTTTAGAAAGTGGAAGTACAGCTACTTTATATGGTGCTAAAGCTGGATGTAAATGTAATACTGTTCTTACATCTCCTTCTGCAATTTCTTGTTCTTCATAAGCATTGCATAAGAATGCTAATGTTACACGGTCACAACCTAGTGATGGCTCAACACAATATGGTACAAATTTTTCTCCTGTTTCTTGGTCTAAGTAAGTAAAGTCTTCTCCTGAATATTGTGCATGTTGTTTTAGGTCATAATCTGTTCTGTCTGCAATACCCCATAATTCACCCCATCCAAATGGAAATGCAAATTCAATATCTGTTGTACCCTTGCTGTAGAAACATAATTCTTCTGGACTGTGGTCTCTTAATCTAATTTTTTCTTCTTTCATTCCTAAGCTTAAAAGCCAATTTTTACAGAAGGCTCTCCAATATTCAAACCATTCCATATCTGTTCCTGGTTTGCAGAAAAATTCGAGTTCCATTTGTTCAAATTCACGAATTCTAAATATGAAGTTACCTGGTGTAATTTCATTTCTAAATGATTTACCAACTTGACCAATTCCCATTGGTAGTTTTCTTCTTGTTGTTCTTAGTACATTTTTAAAGTTTACAAATATACCTTGTGCTGTTTCTGGTCTTAGGTAAATTTCTGAACTGCTATCTTCTGTAACACCTTGATATGTTTTATACATTAAGTTAAATTTTCTAATTGGTGTAAAGTTTTGTTCTCCGCATTTAGGGCATACAATGTTATTCTCTTTTATGAAGTTAATCATTTCTTCGTCTGTCATACCATCTGCAACCATATCTTTATTGTTCTCATGAGCCCAGTCTTCAATTAGTTTATCTGCTCTATGTCTTGTTTTACAATTTTTGCAGTCTATTAGTGGATCACTAAAACCACCTACGTGACCAGAAGCTACCCATGTTTTAGGGTTCATTAGTATTGCTGCATCTAGCCCTACATTATATTTGCTTTCTTGCACAAATTTTTTCATCCATGCTTTTTTTACATTGTTCTTTAGTTCTACTCCTAAAGGGCCGTAGTCCCAAGCATTAGCTAGACCTCCATAAATTTCTGAGCCTGGGTAAACAAATCCTCTTGATTTGCACAATGCTACTAATTTTTCCATTGTTAATTCTGACATAAAAATTCCTCCTTTTTACTTGCTAGAAATCAAAAAAACTTTCATTCCTAGCTTTTATTGCTAGGGACGAAAGTTTTATTCCGCGGTTCCACCCTATTTGATTAGTTTATACTAATCCACTTTATTTAATATGCTCCAAAGCTCCCCATATGTTTCTTAATGTTGACTTTCACCTAACTCAACTCTCTAAAAATAAGAAGTGCATACTTTTTCTTTTTCATCGCATTTATATTCAATACAAGTATTATACGCTTTTTACTCGTTATTGTCAAACTCTAATTTAATTTTGCATAAAATATTTTATAAATATCAATAATATTATTGACAATTAAAGTATTCTGTATTACAATGTATTACATAAGGAGGAGAGAAAAATGACTATATCAGTTAGATTAAATGAAGAAGATACAAAACTTATAAAAGCATATGCAGAAATGCACAATATTTCTTTGTCAGATTTAATAAGAACTGCATTACTTGAAAAAATAGAAGACGAATATGATTTAACTTGTTATGAAAAAGCTGTAGAAGAATATGAACTTAATCCTAAAACATATACTCTTGAAGAAGTAAAAAAGGAGCTTGATTTAGATTGAAATATAAAATAGTGTTTTCAGAAAAAGCTAAAAAGTATTTAAAAAAACTAGATAAATATACCAGTTCTTTAATAATTGGTTGGATCGAAAAAAATTTAGTAAATTGTGATGATCCTCGTATTCATGGTAAGGGATTAGTTGAAAACAAATCAGGTCTGTGGCGTTATCGTATTGGCGATTATAGACTAATATGTGAAATAAAAGATAGTGAACTAATAATATTAGTATTAGAAATTGGACATAGATGTAATATATATAAGTAAAAGCTAATGAGGTTAAAACCTCACTAGCTTTTATTGTATTGTTCTTATTGCTTCGTCTGTTATTTTATTTTTATCAAGTTTTCTCATTATCAATACCACGACTGCAACTATTGCAAATGTTACACCATATATAATTAAGCTTAGTTTCCAGTTTCCTTTTAGTAAGCTTGCTCCAGCTAATGTTGAAGATATTACTGATGGAAATCTTGCTAATGTTGATATTAGTATAAATTCTGTTGGTTTTATTGGTAGTAATGCTGCTATATATGTTAGTAAATCTTTTGGTGTTCCTGGTATAAAAAATAATATAAAAAGTATATATCTAATTGTTTGAGGATTTTGAAATAGTTTACTTTTTTCTATTTTTTCTATCTTTTCTGGTTTTACAAATTCATATATAAATTCTCTGCCAAGTTTATGAACCAGTAAATATATAAATGCTGAAATTATTGCTGCCGAGAGCATTATAAACACTGCTCCCCATAAGCTTCCATAACATAAACCCGCTAATATTTCTATTGGTTCTCCTGGTATTATGAATAAAAATATTTGTGCAAATTGAAGTCCGAATAGCATTAAAAATCCAACAAATCCAGAATCATTTACTTTTTGCTTAAATGCTTGTTGTCCTGCTTCACTTGAAAGTTCTTTAAAAGTTGGTATCAAGTATATTGTAACTGCTACCATTATTGCTATTACTACGACCAACAATATTATTTTAAATATTTTAGTTTTTTGTTTCATACTTCTTCCTCTTTTTTATACAGCTTCATCATCACAGTCTTGGAATTGTGAGTTGTATAGGTTAGCATAAAAGCCACCTTTTTCTAGTAAATCTTCATGTGTTCCTTGTTCTATAATGTCTCCTTCATTCATTACCAATATTAGGTCAGCATTTTTTATTGTAGATAATCTATGTGCTATTATAAAACTTGTTCTACCTTTCATTAGGTTATCCATTGCTGCTTGTATTTGTTCTTCTGTCCTTGTATCTATTGAGCTTGTTGCTTCGTCCAATATTAGTATTTCTGGGTTTGTTAATATAACTCTTGCTATTGTTAATAATTGTTTTTGTCCTTGTGATATATTATTTGATTCCTCATCAATTACCATATCATAACCCTTTGGTAATGTTTGTATAAAGTGATGAACATGTGCCGCTTTCGCTGCTTCTATTACTTCTTCGTCTGTCGCATCTGGTTTTCCATATTTAATATTTTCTTTGATGGTTCCACCAAATAGCCATGTATCTTGAAGCACCATTCCAAATACTTTTCTTAAATCCCCACGTTTAAATTCTTGTATATTATGTCCATCAACTAATATTGCACCTTTATTCACATCATAAAATCTCATTAAAAGTTTTACTATTGTGGTTTTACCAGCACCAGTTGGACCAACAATTGCAATTTTTTGTCCATCTTTTACATTTTCATTAAAATCATGTATTATAACTTTATCTTCGTTATATCCAAATTGTACATGGTCAAATCTTACATTGCCTTTTATACCTTCTGTTGATATAGCATTTTCTGGGTCTTTTTCTTCTTCTGGTTCTTCTAAGAATTCTAGTATTCTTTCAGATGCTGCTGCCATTGCTTGTAACATACTTGAAATTTCTGCAATTTCATTTATTGGTCTTGTGAATTGTTTGTCATATTGAATAAATGATTGTATATTACCTACTGTAATTTTCCCTTGTACCGCTAAATATCCACCTAAAACCGCTATTCCTACATAACCAACATTTCCTGCAAACTGCATAATTGGATACATTAAGCCTGACATAAAGTGTGATTTCCAACCTGAAGTGTATAGCTCATCATTTAATTTTGCAAAAGCTTCTGCTTCTTCATTTTCTCTATTAAATACTTTTACTATTGTATGTCCACCATATATTTCTTCTACTTGGCCATTTATATGTCCTAAATAGTCTTGTTGTTGTTTGAAGTATTTTTGTGATTTTTTTACTATAAATTTTACTAATATTACTGCAACTGGTATTATTGCAAGTGATACCAATGTCATACTAACACTTATTGTTAACATCATAATCAATACACCTATAAGTGTGCATACTGCTGTAATTATTGATGTAATGCTTTGGTTCATATTTTGTGAAAATGTATCTATATCGTTTGTAATAACTGATAGCACTTCACCATTTGTTTTTTTGTCAAAATATTTCATTGGCAAATGATTTATTTTTTGTGCTACTTCATTTCTTAGTCTATATGTTAATTTTTGTGATACATTTGTCATTACAAAACTTTGTATTGCTGTAAATATCATACTTATAACATATAGTACAACTAATGTAAGCAAAATACTTGCTATTTTTGCAAAGTCAATTCCACCTGTACCTGACATTTTATTTACTAATCCATTAAATATTTCTGTTGTTGCATTTCCAGAAATTTTTGGGCCTACTATTGTAAATACTGTACTTCCTATTGCAAATATTAGCACTATTAGCAATTGCCATTTATAGTCAAGTAAATATTTTTTGAATATTTTCTTTGCAGTACCCTTGAAGTCTTTTGCCTTTTCTATTTGCTTATTTGACTTTTTATTTCCTTTCATTTCTTATTCCTTTCTATTCTAACTCTTCTGCTGAAAGTTGTGATAATGCAATTTGTTTATACACTTCACAATTTTGCATAAGTTCTTTATGAGTTCCTTTTCCTGCAATTTTTCCGTCGTCTAGCACAATTATTTGGTCTGCATTTAAAACTGTATTTATTCTTTGTGCAACTATAATTACCGTTTTATTTTGTGTTTTTTCTGCTAACGCTTCTCTTAATTTTGCATCAGTTTTATAGTCTAGTGCTGAAAAACTATCGTCAAATACAAATATTTCTGGATCTTTTGCAACTGCTCTTGCAATAGATAAACGTTGTTTTTGTCCACCAGATACATTGCTTCCACCTTGTGCAATTTCAGATTTATATTTATCATTTTTAGTATCAATAAACTCTGTTGCTTGTGCTATTTCTGCTGCTAATTTCATTTGGTCGTCTGACATATTTTCATTACTGTATTTTATATTACTTTCTATTGTACCAGAAAATAGCACTCCTTTTTGTGGTACAAATCCTATTACACTTCTTAATTCTTTTTGAGTAACGTCTTTAATATTTACTCCATCAATTAGTATCTCGCCTTTTGTGACATCATAAAAACGAGGAATTAAATTTACAACTGTAGATTTACCACTTCCCGTACTACCTATAATTGCTGTGGTTTTTCCTGGTTCAGCTGTAAAGTTTATATCACATAATAAAGGTTCATCTGCATCAGGATATTGAAAAGTAACATTTTTAAATTCTACTATTCCTTTTTTGCTTTCATCAAAATGTTTTGGATTTTCTGGGTCTTTTATACTATTTTCTTTTTCTAACACCTCATTTATACGTTTTGCAGATACACTTGCTCTTGGAAGCATAATTGAAAGCATAGATATCATTAAGAATGCCATTACAATTTGCATTGTGTATTGTATAAATGCCATAATATCTCCAACTTGAATTGCATTTATATCTACATTTTTTGCTCCTACCCAAATTATTAGTAAAGATACTAAGTTCATTACAAGCATTAAAAATGGCATCATTAGGTTCATTGCATTATTTACAAACATAAAGTTTCTCATTAGGTTTTTATTTGCTTTTTCAAATCTCGCTTCTTCTTTTTTCTCTGTATTAAAAGCTCTAATTACTGGTATACCTGTAAGCATTTCTCTTGATACTAGGTTTAATTTATCAACTAGTTCCTGCATCTTTTTGAATTTTGGCATTGCTACAACAAATAGTAATAATACAATTAGTAATACTGCACCAAGTGCAACTCCTATTATCCATGCCATTGGATTTTGCTTTAAAGCTATGACTTTAAATAGTCCGCCTATACCAATTATAGGGGCGTAAACAATTACCCTAAACATCATTGATACTACGTTTTGTATTTGTTGAATATCGTTTGTACTACGAGTTATTAAAGATGCTGTTGAAAATTCTTTAAATTCGCTAATTGAAAATCCTAATATTTTTTTGAATATCTTTTCTCTTAAAGCTTTTCCAAGTTTAGCTCCAACACGAGATGATAAAAACATTACTGTGATACCACATGCCATACTAACTGCTGCTACAGCTAACATTTTTAGCCCCTCTATCCATATATATTGGCTTTGGTAGTTATTTGGATCAACTATTGCTTCTGTTATTCCATTGTTTACAATTCTTGTTATGTAATCAGGTAGTGCTAAGTCTGCATATGCCTGAATTGCAAGTAATATGATAATTATAGCTACTGCTAGCCATGACTGTTTTAAGTTTTTTAATATTTTATGCATTTAATTTTCTTCCTCTCTAAAAAGCATTATGCCCTATATTATACACGACATAATGCTTTTTGTTAACATTTTTCACATAAATTTTACATTTCTTTAGGAAGTGTGCCAATGGGGACGGAGAATTTTGGCACATTTTAATTATTGAAACAATTTATTTAAATTAAAGTTATGAAATGTGCCAAAATTCTCCGTCCCCATTGGCACACTTTTATTCTAATATGCTTCCTGCTTGGATGTTGTTTCCTCTTAGGAAGTCTGAGGTGCTCATTCTTTTTGCATTTTCTGCTTGTATTTCTAGTATTTGTAGTATTCCTTGTTTTGCTTTGATAAATAGCCCTTGTTTTGGATTTGTAAATAATATTGTTCCCGCTTCTAATTCGTTTAGTTTGTATTCATATTCTTTTAGTTCAGGAAATGTAGTTAATAGCTCTTGTTCAGACATTAGTTTTGCTTTCCAAAATTTTAGCTTTTTACCATCTAAAAATGTATATGCTCCCATTATTGGGTTCAAGCCTCTAATTAGATTTTTAATTTGTTCTGCTGTTTGGTTTTGCCAGTCTATTTTTGCCATTTCTTTACTAAGCATTGGAGCCATTGTAAAATCTTCTCCTTGTTTTTCTTTTGGCGCTTTTCCTTGTTCTATTAAATCAAGTGTTTTTACTAATAGTTCTCCTCCAATTTTTGTTAGTTTATCCCAAAGTTCTCCTGTTGTTTCATCTTCTCCTATTTCTACTTCTTGTTTTAAAATCATATCTCCTGTGTCCATTCCTGCATCCATATACATTGTGGTAATTCCTGTTGTTTTATCTCCATTTAAAACTGCCCATTGTATTGGAGCTGCTCCTCTGTATTTAGGTAATAATGAACCATGTACATTTATGCAACCTAGTTTTGGAATGTTTAATAATTCTTGTGGTAATATTTTTCCATATGCTACAACACATATTACATCTGGCTTTAAAGCTTTCATTTTTTCTATAAACTCTGTGTTGTTTCTTACTTTTTCAGGTTGATATATTTCCAAACCATTTTCTAAAGCATATTGCTTTACTGGTGATGCTACCATTTTCATTCCTCTGCCTTGAGGTTTGTCAGGATTTGTTACAACTGCTAATATGTTATGTTTTGCTTCTACTAAGCATTTAAGGCTTTCTTTTGCAAAATCTGGTGTTCCCATAAATATAATATTAAGCATTTACATTCCCCCTATTTTTGTTCTTCTGGTGTTGAATATTCTAGTGTGCCTGGAATAACTTTGTCTATAAATAGTATTCCTTCTAAGTGGTCTATTTCGTGAGCTATTGCTTGTGCTAACAAGCCCTCTCCTTCTATTTCTATTTTTTCTCCATTTTCGTTTAAGGCTTCCATTACTACTTTTTCTGGTCTTATTACTTTGCCAAACTGATTTGGAAAACTTAGGCAACCTTCTTCTACTTCTTGTGTTCCTTTTTCTTTTACTATTTTAGGATTTACTAATTTAATTGGTCCTTTTTCGTCATACAAATCAATTACTACTAGTCTTTTTAATATTCCTATTTGTGGAGCTGCTAAGCCTACTCCGTCATATTTGTGCATAGTTTCAACCATGTCGTCTAATATTTCTCTTATTTTATCATCAACTATTTCTACTTCTCTTGATTTTTTTCTTAGTATTTCGTCTGTTGTTTGTCTTATTATTCTTATTGCCATAAAAAACTCCTCTCACATCCAATTGTTAGGATTCAAATCAATACTTAATCTAACGCTTCCACTTTTTCCTTCTTTGGTTTGTCCATATTCATTTAACATATCATTTATCAAATTGATTGTTTCGTCACCAAATTTACATTTAATAATTATACGAAAACGATATTTGTTTTTTATTTTGTCTACTGGTGCTGGCATTCCTTTATATAACATTATTCCTAAATTCTCGGTAATTACTCTGTTTTTTAGGTATTTGTGTAATTGCTCTGTTATTTTGAATGCTGACATTTTGTTTTCTGAACTAACACCAACTACTATTATATCGCAAAATGGTGGATATTTCAATTGTTTTCTCAACATAATCTCTGTATCATAAAACAATTGATAATCTTGTTTTTTAGCACATTCTATACTAAAGTTGTCAGGATTATATGTTTGTATTATTACTTTGCCTTGTGTTTCTTCTCTCCCTGCTCTACCTGCCACCTGTGTTAGTATTTGGAAGGTTCTTTCTGTTGCTCTAAAGTCGTCTATGTTTAAACTACTATCTGCTGCAATAACTCCTACTAAAGTAACATTTGGAAAGTGGTGTCCTTTTACTACCATTTGTGTTCCTATTAAAATGTCTATGTTTTCGTTCTTAAACTTGTTTAATATTTCCTCATGTGAATTCTTTTTAGTTACTGTGTCCACATCCATACGTATTGTTGTTGCTTCGGGAAATAGTAAGTTTATTTGTTCTTCTAATTTTTGTGTTCCTGCTCCAAAATATCTAATGTTTTTGCCATGACATTCTGGACATTCTTTTACAACCTCTTCTTCATACCCACAATAATGGCATTTTAGCTTTTTGTTACTTGCATGATATGTTAATGTAATATCACAATTTTTGCATTTTATAGTATGTCCACAATCTCTACACATTACAAAGGTTGAAAATCCTCTACGGTTTAAAAATAGTATTGTTTGTTTATGATTTTGCAAGTTTTCTTTTATTGCTTGGTGTAGTTTTCCACTAATCATAGATTTGTTGCCCTGTTCTAGTTCATGCCTCAAGTCTATTACCTCTACCTCTGGAAGTTTTGCATTATTAGCTCTTTTAGTTAATTTTAGTAGTTCTATTTCTCCGGTTTGTGTTTTATAATATGTATCTAAATCAGGTGTGGCGCTTCCTTCTACTAAACATATGCTATTTTCTTTTGCTAAATATCTAGCAATTTCTCTAGTATGATATTTTGGCGTAGTTTCTGATTTATATGATTGGTCATGCTCTTCATCTATAATAATTAAACCTAAATCTTGCATTGGAGCAAATATTGCAGAACGTGCTCCTATTACGATTTTAGCCTCTCCTCTTTTTATTTTGTTCCATTGATCATATCTTTCACCTACTGATAGTTTACTATGTAATACTGCAATGTTTTCTTCTCCAAAACGTGCTATAAATCTATCTACGGTTTGTGGTGTTAATGATATTTCTGGAACTAACATCAAGCTTGATTTTCCCAAGTTTAGCACCTTGTCTATTAGTTGCAAATATATTTCTGTTTTTCCTGAACCAGTTACTCCAAATAGTAAAAATTCAGAGTTAAATTGATCATCTATCGCATCTGCTACTGCATTATATGCTTGACTCTGTTCGTCATTTAGTGGAAATGGCTTGTCTCTATTTATTGCTTTATGTAAAAATGGATTTCTTTCTACCTGCTTTTCCACTATTTCTATATATCCATTTTTTTGTAATGTGTTTAGTACAGCTTTACTCACATCTGCAAATGTTTCTAAGTCTGATATTATTACTCCTTCATTTTCTATTAAAAATTCTAATGCTCTTATTTGTTTATCTGATTTAATAGTTCTGCTCTCTATTTCTTGTTGTATTTGTTCTGCATCTTTTTTTAAATATACAAAGTTTGCATTTTTTTCTTTTACTCTATTTTCTACAACTTTTGCAGTAGTTCCCGGTGGCAACATTAGTTTTATACAGTCTGATATATTGCAGAAATATCTTTTAGCCATCCAATTTGCAAGTTTTATGCTTTTCTCGTCTAAATAGTTGCCATTTACATCACTAATTTCTTTTACTTTATATTCAGAAGTTTCTTTAATATTAACTACAAAACCTTCGTCTAATTCTTTTCTATTTGAAAAAGGCACAAGAACTCTAGCACCTAATTTTATTTTAGGTGCTAATTCGTCTGGTATTTTATAATCAAATACCTTATTCAATTGCTTTGCATTACTATTTAATATTACTTCTGCTATCATATTCACTCTTTTTTTAGACAAAAAAGCAAAGTCTAAAACTCTGCTTCTGTCATATTGTATTCACTTTTTATTATTTCCATTATGATATTAACTGTTTTTTCTAGGTTGTTATTTTTTATTACGTAATCATATATTCCTATTTTAGATTCTTCATATTGTAAACGGTTTAAGCGTAACTCAATGTCTTTTGGGCTTGGCTTATCTATTCTGCTTTCCAAACGTCTTCTTAGTTCTTCTTTTGGAACTTTTAAGAATATAGTTACAATTTTAGTGTCATTACCTAATAATTTTACTAAATTTTCAACACCATTTACTTCAATGTCTTTTACTATAATTTTACCATTTTGCATCTTTTCATTTAATAATTTTCTTGAGGTTCCATAGTAATGATTATGATGAGCTGAGTATTCATATAATTCTCCTCTAGCTATCATTGCCTCAAATTCCTCTGTTGATACAAAATTATATGTTTTGCCTGGTATATCATTTTCTCTAGGAGCTCTATCTGTAAAAGATGGAAGTGATTCAACATTATCCATTCTTGCTATTAGCTCTTTTTTTATGGTATCTTTACCAGCACCTGAAACTCCAGATAATAATACTAACATGGTTTCACCTTACCTTCTGCTATTTCATCAGCAGCAAGTGATACTGGTGATGGTTCATCTTTCTTTGTTAAAGGTGTACTTCCAGCAGCTATTTGTCTAGCTCTTTTTGAAGTAACAGTTACTAATCTAAAACGATTATCTACCTTTTCTAATAATTCTAATACAGTTGGTTTTACTAACATATTTTTCCCTTCTTTCTATTCAGTTTCTACCTTATTTGTGTCGCCTTCAAATCTTCCGGCTACTGTTTCTGGTTGAACTGCTGATAATACAACATGGTTTGAGTCCATTACTATTACAGCTCTTGTTCTTCTACCACATGTAGCATCAATTGCCCTTCCAGTATCTTTGGCATCTTGTACTAATCTTTTAATTGGTGCAGATTCTGGGCTTACTATAGCTATTATTCTATCTGATGATACAATATTTCCAAAACCTATATTTATCAATTGCATAAAAGTCCTCCTTTGTTATTCAATATTTTGAATTTGTTCTCTTATGTCTTCTAATACAGTTTTCATTTCTATTACCAAATTAGTAATTTCTAATTTTCCTGATTTTGAACCAATTGTGTTTGTTTCTCTGTTCATTTCTTGAATTAAGAAATCTAGCTTTTTGCCCACTGGTTCTTCTTGTTCTAATAAGTTTTTAAATTGTGCTATATGGCTTTTTAGTCTGGTTAGTTCTTCCTCTGTAGAACATTTATCAGAGTAAATTACTATTTCTTGAGCTAATCTGTCTTTATCTACTATGTCAATTTTTAAAAGCTCTTTTATTCTTTCTTCTAATTTTACTATATATTCTTCTACAAGTCCAGTAGAAAGTTCAGAAATTTTGTTAACATTTTCTTCTACACTTGATAATCTTGTTTGTAAATCTTGTTTAATTTTGCTTCCTTCTATGCTTCTCATATCTATGAAATTGTCTATAGCTGTTTCTAAGCACTCTGACAACTCTTGCCAAATCGTTTCTAAACTATCTTCTTCTAATTGAATATTTAATACATCTGGCATTTTAGAAACTTCTGTGGCTCTAAGCCCACTTGGTATATCAGCCTCTTCTGCAAGTTCTGTTAGTTCTTTTATATATAGTTTAGCTAATTCTTTATTAAGTACTACGTTTTTTCCATCCAGTCCATAATTAGCATAGCTTATAAATACCTCTATTTTTCCCCTTGCAACTCTATTTAATACTGATTTTCTAACTTTGTCTTCTAAATATAGTAAGTTTCTTGGTGCTTTAACAGTAATATCTGCATATTTGTGGTTTACTGAACGAATTTCTACCAAATACTCTCGTCCATCTTTTTCTAGCTTTGCTCTTCCAAAGCCTGTCATACTTTTCATTGTATTATTTTCCTCTCATATTTATTTTTTTACAATTTCTTTTTTTATTGAATCAATTAAATATTGTTTTTTCATTTTTTTGTAAACTATTATTGATTTTGCTGTGTAATATATTGCAATTGCATATGTTAAAAGTACTGCAATTATTACAAATTTACTATTTAACATTATGTCTATATAAATAAATGCTAACATACAAAGTGCTAAAAATAATATTTCAATTCCATATATTGCTGCTTTTCCACTATCTTTTTTATATGCAAATTCAAAAATTCCTATTGCTACTGCAAGTAAAGATACTGCAAATACTTTTAAGTCTACTATAAATATCGAGCTTTCAATATTCATAAAGCCAAGAATTATACAGTTTAAAAATAGAACTATTGCAATTGCTATAATTATATTTTTAAATACTTCTCCATTCATCTTTTTTTGTTGTTCTTCTGTTACAGTTTTCTTTGACTTTATTTCTTGTTTTAGAACTTTTTGCATTTCTTGCATATCTACTGTTTTGACTTCTTTTTTAGTTTCAACTTCTTCTACAACCTCTTCAGTCTCAGCTTTTGTATCAATTTCTTCTACCACTGTTTTTTTACTTTTAGTTGGTTTTTTCTCTGTTTTCTTGCTAGGTTCCATTTTCTTAGTTGTTGCTTTTTTAGCTGTTGTTTTTTTAGTTGTAGTCTTTGTACTTGTTTCTTTTTTTGCAGTTAATCTTGTACCAGTCTCCTTTTTAGTTGCCGGTTTTGTGTTTTTCTTTGTTGTTGTTTTCTTTTCTACTGGCTCTACTTTTTTTGTAGTCTTTTTTGTAGTTTTCTTTTCCTTTTCTGTTGGCATTTTAATTTCTCCTTTTATAATTCAAATTCATATACAATGTTACTCATAATACTAATTGATGCTGTTTCTGTTCTTAATATTCTTTTTCCTAATGTTACCACTTTTGCACCTGCTTTTGCAAGTTTTTCTACTTCTGTTTTGTCTATTCCACCTTCTGGACCTATTATAATTCCAATTTTTAAATTTTTAGTTCCATCTAGTTTTTTTAACTCGTTTTTTAATGTATTTTCTTTTTCTTCTTCATAAGCTAAAATCACTGCATCAAATTCTTTAATTTTTTCACATAAATTATTTATATCAATTGGCATTTCTACTGTTGGTATTAAATCTCTTCCACTTTGTTTTGCAGCTGATTCTGCAATTTTTTGCCAACGTTCTATTTTCTTCCCTTCTTTTTTACTGTCTAGTTTTACTACACATCTTACCATTTCAACTGGCACTATTTGTTTAGCACCTAATTCTGTATTTTTTTGTATTATATATTCCATTTTATCAGCTTTTGGAAGCCCCTGAAAAATTGTAACTTGCACATTGCTTTCTACAAAGCTTTTTACGCAGTCTTGTATATCACACATTACATATTCAGGAGTAATTTGAGATATTGTAGTAATATAGTTTAAGGTTGTATCTAAATTGCAAATAGTTAGTTCTTCGCCTATTTTAGCTCTTAATACTTGATTTATATGTTTTACATCTTCTCCAATTATCTTTATTTTATTTTCTTCAATTTGATTTGTTTTTACAAAAAATTTTGGCATTGTTTCTCCTTTTAAATTACTCATATATTTTACCACATTATTATAAAATTGCCAATGGGAACATTAAATTTTAAATTATTTCTTCTATAATTTCTTGTATATTTGTAACTGGCTTTGCTCCTTGTTTAATAAGTTCATTTGTGCCATATGAGTTTGTGCTTGTAATGTTACCTGGTATTACAAATACATCTTTTCCTTGTTCTAGAGCATAGTCTACCGTAATTAAGGTTCCACTTTTTTGTTTTGCTTCTACTACTAATACTCCATTTGAAAGTCCACTAATTATTCTATTTCTTGATGGAAAGTTCATTGGTAATGGCTTTATATGTGGCTCATATTCTGTTATTACTGCTCCACCTTTTTTTACAATCTCATTACATAATTCTTTATTTTCAGCTGGGTATATATGTTTTAGTCCGCTTCCCAATACTGCTATTGTTTTACCATTTGCTTTAACTGCACCTAAATGTGCATATGTATCAATTCCTCTTGCCAGTCCACTTACTATTACAAAGCCTTCTTTGGCAAGTTCATAAGCAAAATTAAAAGCCACTCTTTTACCATAGTCACTTGCATCTCTGCAACCAATTATAGCTATTGATGGCTTATTTAAAACTAATTCATCACCCACTAAATATAATTTAGCAGGTGATGAATATATATTGTTTAATTTTTCTGGATATTCTTTTTGAGCTTGATAAATAATTTTCATAAAATTTCCTCCTAAAATGATCAAGCCCCGTTTTTTGTTATTTTACTGATTTTACTACGTTTTCCATTAACATAGCAATTGTCATTGGTCCAACTCCACCTGGAACTGGAGTAATATATGCTGCTTTACTTTCTACATTTTGATAGTCAACGTCCCCTACAAGTTTTCCATCTTCATTTCTGTTTATTCCCACATCTATTACCACTGCGCCTTCTTTTACCATATCTGCTGTTACAAATTTAGGTTTTCCAATTGCTGCAACTAAAATGTCTGCTTGTTTTGTTATTTCTCCTAAATTTTTTGTTCTTGAGTGGCAAATAGTTACTGTTGCATTTTTGTTTAATAAGCATTGTGCTAAAGGTTTACCTACAATATTGCTTCTACCAATAACTACTGCATGTTTGCCTTCTATATCTATCTTATATTCTTCTAGCATTCTCATAACTCCTGCTGGTGTACAAGATACAAAGCAGTCTTCTCCAATAGCTAGTTTGCCTACATTTATTGGATGAAATCCATCTACATCTTTTTTATAGTCTATCGCATTAAAAGCTTCTCTAATGTCTAAATGCTTTGGTATGGGACTTTGAAGCAAAATTCCATTAACATCTTTTCTATTATTTAGTTCTTCAATCAAGTTTAATAGTTCTTCTCTTGTTGTGTTTTCAGGTAATAAAAATTCTTCAAACTCAACTCCAATTTCATTACATGCTTTACTTTTATTACGTACATATACTGCTGATGCACTATCGTTTCCAACCATTATTACTGCTAATTTAGGAAATATACCTTTCTCTTTTAGTCCATCAACCTCTATCTTTAAGTTTGCTCTTACCTTTGTTGCTAATTCTTTTCCATTTATAATTATTGCCATTTGTTTTCTCCTTCTTTATTTTGTCTTATTATATAATACTGTTGTTCAAATAGCAACATTTTTTGTTTTAAGTACGTGTGTTTGCTTTTTGTCCGATTTTATGGTATAATTTATATAAGTTCACTAATTAGTGAAAAATATTTTATATAAAGGAGATACACACAATGAAAACTGCCAATGATATTACCAAAGCCTACAATGAAGCATATCGGAAAGACAATGATTTGATTTTTTTCCTTTTAGGAGGAACCGTAAGTAATTTCTTAGAAGAACAGTACAAAAAAGCAAAAGAAGGTTATCAAACTTTTCCTTACGAAATGTCCTATGAAGCCTTTGAAGAAAAGTTTTTGGATCCGCAAATTGCCAGAAAAATTTTTCAGAGAGCCGGATTCGATGTTACCTTCTTCATCACTCCTGCAACTGGTCACCTGTTTTGGAAAAAGCCCGGAGTAAGAATGGCAAAAATTACTATTAAGCACTAATCCTTTTTCCTGTCACAACAATTGTTGTGGCAGGATTTTTATTTTTGTGTTGCAAAGTTTATCCCTCTTGCAACTACGTCTTTCATATTTTCAATTAAATCGTCTATTTCTTTTGGAGTTACTATAAAGTTATAGTCTTCTGGCGTTAATACTTCTTTTATCATTTCATATTTATCTTCTTCTTGTAATTGATTTAAAAATTCATTTGACTTTGCTTCTTCTTGAACTTTTTGAATGAATAAATCTAAACTGTCTGCAGCTATTGTTGCCGCTTCTACAACAGTTGGTATTCCTATTGCAATAACTGGTACTCCTAAAGTTTCCTTTGTCAGTTCCTTTCTTTCATTTCCGACCCCTGCACCTGGAACAATTCCTGTATCTGCAAGTTGTACTGTACTGCTAATTCTTTCTATGCTTCTTGAGGCTAGTGCATCAATTACAATTATCAATTTGGGATGAATATTTTCTACTATCCCTTTTATGACTTCTAGTGTCTCTATTCCAGTAGTTCCAAGAACTCCTGGCGCTATGGCACTTACCGGTCTAGTGTCTTTATCAAGTACATCTGGCATATAGTTTAGCAAATGTCTTGTAATATCTATTTCATTTACTACTTTAGGTCCCAGAGCATCTGGTGTAACATATAGATTTCCTAGTCCAACTACTAATATATCTTCTTGTGGGCCTACTAAGGCTCCAATTAAATTTTTCAATTCCTTTGTTACTGCTTCTGATGCTTTTTGTATTTCGTCTTCTCCCGCTATTTTTAAATTTTTAATATCTATAGTAATATATGTGCCTTTTCTTTTACCTATTGCTTGTTCTCCATTATCATTTAGTACTTTTACTCTTGATATTTTTATATCATCTGTAAAGCTTTCTTCTTGTGTTTCTAGTCCATCTACTTCATTTGATATATTATTGGCTTTTTTAAATATATCTCTTCTTTCTAAGGCTAAATCAGTTCTAAAATTAATCATATAATCTACCTCCAAAAATATTATTTCCAAAAACTACATGATTATTCTAAAAAACACTTGATATTTTTTGTTTTTTTTGCTATCATATGTAGGTAATATTTATGCAGGTGTGGCGGAATTGGCAGACGCACAGGACTCAAAATCCTGCGAAGTAACATTCGTGTGGGTTCGACCCCCACCACCTGCACCACAAAAAAATCTCTAGATTTTTCTAGAGATTTTTTATTTCACATTGTATTCAATGCAGTGTACTTTAATTATTTTACTTGTGTATTCGTCTTCTAAATAGTTTATTTTAAAGTCTTCTTTATTTGCTTCTACTAGTTTGTATTTACTTAAATCAACCAATATTTCATCTGATAAATTCATTCCTAATGGCAAAGTCTGGTTTGTATTATCATAAAATATAATGTTTGAATAATACAATACTGGCATAGCTTCTTTTAGATTTACTTTGTATAAGTATATTTCATCTTCTAATTTATTTTCATTAACCGCTTCATTTTCACTCAAATGAAATATATTCAAATTTTTAGTGTCTAGTTCTTTGTTAGAAGTTAGATATAGCGAAATATTTTGAAATGTTGTTGTTTTGCAAAATGCTTCTTTTAGTAGATTTAAGTAATTTCTTAGAGTATCTATATATAAGTCTAAATCTGTTTGCTTATTTATGTTTAGTACTTTATATTTATCTTTTTCTATTTCCCTGTGCTTTTTATTATCTATAATCTTTATTTTAGTAATGTCTTCTGACAAACCTCCAAATATGTCAAAATCCTTTAATTCCACAGTCTCTATATTATCTTCATAACTTGTTTTTAGTTTTTGCAATTCTTGCTCTAATAATTTCTTTTGTGTTGCTGTTAGTTTATCGCTTTTAGTTTTATTTATTATTTGTGCTGATATCAATGACTGTTTAACTGCAAATATTGCATCTGTTTCATTCTTAGATAATTTTCTTCTTTGAACTTCATCTGCTTTTTTTCCAAAATCTTCAATATCATCCTCATAATTAAAACTTTTACCTATCTTTTCTTTTTCAACATTCTTCTCTTCTTCGCCTTCATTTAAGCTAGGTAATTCATCTTTATTTGTAAACTTCCAAAATTCAAAAATGCTTTTTTTATGAAGTTCTATTTCATTTAAATAAATATTTGCATTTTTTATTTTTCTTTCTAGATTTACTTGTTTTAGCTCTAAAGCTTTTTCATCTATTTTTAGTGCTTTTGCCATTTTCTGTCTTGCTTCTAATTTAGTACACACCTCTATTAAATCTTCAATTGTGTACTGCTTTGTTTGCGCTTCTACCTTCTCCTCTTTGGCTTGTTTTTCTATTTTTTTCTCTATATTGTTTGGCTTATTCTTATTTATTGGCTTTAACTCTTTTTTTCTTGTTGAAAAATAATATTTAACTTTTCCTAAAAAGCTCTTTTTGCATTCCAAGAAAGTAGATATTTGACGTTGTTTACTTAGATATTCTTCATTCTGCTTTTCAACTTCTTTTTTTATTTTTTCTAATTTTGCCTGTGCCTCTTGTATTTTCTTTTCTTCTAAGTTGATTAACATTCTCTTTTGATTTGCTTCAAATTGTATAAAATCTGTTAGATTTTCATAGTTAATTTCTTTTTCCCATAATGTAGTTTTTAGTGAAAACTCTAGTGAACCTTCATCATTTATTTTTGTTTTGAAATTAAAGTCATCTGGAAATGCTGTCGACAAAATAAATAGAGCTTTTATTAACTTGTATTGTTTTAATGCTTGCTCCTTACTATCTAAAGTTATTATATAATCGCTTTTTATTTTTTCATAAACATTAGCTCTTCCCACTATTTTTATACACATTTTTTGTTTTTTATCATATACTTCAAAAATATTAGGCCATTCTTTAGTGTAATACCACAAATAATTTTCCAAATCAGTTATTTGACTTTTTAATAAATAGTTTCCTGAATACTCTTGATAAGTAATTGGTACAAATATGTTTTCTTTTTTTCTCTTTTTCTTGCTTTCTATTTGTTTTTTTAGCAAGTAAAATAGTGCTGAATTATTATATTCATTTGTTGGTACTAGCATAAAGTATTGATCTGATACATCTGAATAGTATATTTGCCATGTATAATTTCCATCATATTTTACTTGGTTAGGTATCTGATCATTTAGTTTTTCTTGTTCTTTCTCTACTTTTTTTATATCTTCTATATTTGTATCATTAAGTAATCTTAAAAATGTAGCAAACTTCTCGACATTTTGCTCTGTCTTTGAGTCTAAATAGTTTCCAATTGGACTACTTAATTTATATTTTTCATTTAAATTGGTTAGTCTATCTGTTGGAGTTAAAAGAATTTCAATATTATTTACATCAATATATTTATATACTTTATATGTTGTATCATTATATGATTTTAAAGGTCTAAAAGAAAATGGAGTAAATTCTGTTAAAAATTTCGGTATTCTTTCTAAATTCAATCCAATATATTCCAGTTTTTCTTTTAATTTTTCTTTATCTTCTGCAATGTTTTTGCGCATTTTTTCCTCCTGTAAATTATCTAAGTTTTTTGGAGCGGGTAGCGGGAATCGAACCCGCGCGATCAGGTCGGAAGCATGACATTCTACCACTAAATTATACCCGCAAATTTTATATATTTATTATAAGTCAAATTGCTCATAATTGCAATATTTTTTAAAAGTCTATTTAGTAAATTTAGGAACAAAATATTTTTATATACTTTGTCAACAGTCCGAAAAAGACAATACTAAAGTATTGTCTTTTTATTTTTATTCTACAAATGATTCTGGTTTCTTATCTAAGGTTTGAATATAATCGTCTGGTTGATATTCTTTTTGATTTGTTATTACATCTTTTATAGGTATTATTGTATTATCTTGTAGAATAACATATTCATAAGTAAAGGTTAATACCTCATCATAATATTTACTTAATAAGTCTATCTTCATAGTTGTTGTTTGAATATTTCCGTTTTCGTCATAATAATTTAGTATTTCATAAAACCCTTTATCTGTTTTTAATATTCTCTCATTATATATTTTTATTATTTCTTCGCCTTCATAATTTCCACTTACTTTGAGTATTTCTGTGTTCGTTCCTGCATTTTGACTTTTTTGTTCAAGTTTATAAAGTATGTTATCTTTCACATACCAATAAGCAGTAATAAAATTATAATCTATTTTTTTTGCATATAGGTCCTCTGTATATGATTTCTTTGTATAATTTTTTAATTCATATACTGCCTTTTCATAACTTTCATAATTGTTTTCATTATTATCTATGTTATTGTCATGTAGCCTATATATGTTATCCATATCATCTATAAAAGGTATATCTGTACTATTAGACGGCAATAAACTTAATACCTTCATATCATATGGTATCTCATACACTTTCTTATAACTCATCTCATCTTGCGTTAGTTTCTCAGGATTAAAAATATATACTGTATTATCATTTACAAAAGTGTATTTAGTAAATAATGTATTTGTACTTAGTACTTCTCCTCCTATAAACTTTTTATAATCCATTGTAGTTTTGTTATTCTTTTTCATTACTGCCTCAATAAGATTCTTCGGCTCTGTTTCATCAGGAATGTCACCCTTATCTATATTTTTATTTTTTAATAAAATTCCACTTACAATTGCTATTCCAATTACTAATAGTACAATTATTAAATATATAACTTTCTTATTTTTCATTTGTTTGCCTCCTAATATAATTTTTTATTATTATATCATATAAAATTATGCTTATACTATATTTTATATTGAATTTTTTCAAATGATTATATATAATATTTATGAGGTGTTTTATATGAATTTAGAAGATTTAAATCAATTCCTTATAAATAAACATGTGTGGATTATTTTGTTAACTATTATTATCTCTATAATTCTTTTAGGAGCAAAGGATAGAATTCTTAATAGAGCAATTAGAAGAATTGAACAACGTGATAATTCAAGAGAATTCAAGAGAGAAATCACATACATAAAACTTGCTAAACATATTATAAACTATGTTATTATAATTATTGCATTTTTATTTATTTTACAATTGCTAGGATTTAATGTTAGCTCTCTAATAGCTGGACTTGGAGTTGTTTCTGTTATAGCTGGTCTTGCTCTTCAAGATGCTTTAAAAGACATTATTATGGGATTTAATATTATAGTTGATAACTACTTTTCTGTGGGAGATATTATAAAAATTGGTGATGTTGAAGGTAAAGTAATTGAGCTTGGAGTTAAGTCAACTAAATTAAAAGATGTAAATAACGATAATATCTTTGTTATTGCTAATAGAAATATATCGCAATCCTTACGATTATCTGACCAATTAGTAGTTGATGTGCCAGTCTCATATGATGAACCTACAGAAAAAATTGAAAAACTTATAGATATAATGGTTGAACAGATATCTCAATGTCCTAATATTAAAGGTGCAAAATATTTAGGCATAAGTGAATTTAAAGATTCTTCTGTAGCTTATAGGATAATGATATATTGTTCACCTGAATACAAACTAGCTTCAAGAAGATATGCTTTAAGAATTATAAAATTAACATTAGATGCAAACAACATAATAATACCATATAATCAACTTGATATTCATCAAAAATAAAAGTGGGCTTCAATAAAGTCCACTTTTACTCTTCTACATATCCTATATATGGTAAGTTTCTATATTTTTCATCATAGTCTAAACCATATCCAAGTACAAATTTATTTTCTATTTCAAATCCAACATAGTCTAAATTTATTTCTTTTTGTCTTCTTTCCTTTTTATCCAAAAGCACACATATTTTTAAGCTCTTTGGATTTTTAGTTTTTAAATAATCACGCAAATAGTTTAATGTTATTCCTGAATCTATTATATCTTCAATAATTATTACATTTTTGTTTTCTATGTCTTCACTTATATCTAATTTAAAATCTAATTTTCCTGTTGTATATCTATTATTTACACCATAACTACTAACTCTCACAAAATCTAATATTACATCACTTCCAGTAATTTTTTTAGATAAATCTATTGTAAAATATACAGCTCCTTTTAATGTACATACTAGAACAATGTCCTCTCCATTATAGTCTTTTGAAATTTGGTTTGCTAATTCTTCTATTCTTTTATTTAAAGTATCTTCATCTATTAATATCTTATGTTCTAACATTTTTATTACTCCTTTTATCCTAGTTTATCTCCATTTTCTACCTTTTCAGTTGGTTGTATTAACACTACTCCTTGTTTACTATATGTTCCTAATACTAATACCTGTGAAAGAAAATTTGCTATTTGTTTTTCTGGGAAGTTTACAACTGCAAGTATTTGCTTGCCTTCTAGTTCTTCAGGTTTATATACCTCTGTTATTTGTGCAGAAGATTTTTTTATTCCAATCTCATCTCCAAAATCAATTTCTAGTTTGTATGCAGGTCTCTTAGCTTCTTTAAATATCTCTGCTTTTACAATTGTTCCAACCCTAATATCTAATTTCATAAAATCATTAAATGTCGCCACGTAAAACCATCTCCCTAAATTAAATTTTTATAATGTTATCACAAAATTCAAAAATATACAACAAAAATTCATTTTATTTTTGTAATAGAAACTTCTAACAAGAGCATACCGAATTTGGTATGCTCTTGTTTTTATTTTTATTTATATTCTTCTACTTCTTTTTTAATTTTTGATATAAAGTCTTCTAGTCCCATTGCTCCAATATCACCATCTGATCTAGAACGAACTCCTACTGCGTTTGCCTCTACTTCTTTATCTCCTATAATTAACATATATGGAATTTTTTGAAGTTGTGCTTCTCTAATTTTGTAACCAATTTTTTCTTGTCTTTCATCAAGTTCTGCACGAATTCCATTGTTGTCTAGTTCTTCTAGAACCTTTTCAGCATATTCTTTATGTGCATCAGCTATTGGTAATATTTTTACTTGTACTGGTGATAACCATGTTGGGAATGCACCTGCATAATGTTCTGTTAAAATACCAATAAATCTTTCAAATGAACCAAATAATGCTCTGTGTAGCATAATTGGTGTTTTCTTTTCTCCGTCAGAATCAATATATGATAAATTAAATCTTAATGGTAATTGGAAATCAACTTGTACTGTTCCCATTTGCCATTCTCTTCCTAAACAGTCTTTCATTTTAATATCAATTTTGGGACCATAGAAAGCTCCATCACCTTCATTTACACGATAGTTGTCTTTACCACATATTTCATCTAATACATCTTTTAAGTCCGCTTCTGCTTTATTCCATAAATTGATGTCTCCCATATAATCTTCTGGTCTAGTAGATAATGTTAATATAAAGTCTAATCCAAATATATTATATAGTTTTTTAGCAATTTCAAGAATGTTTTTAATCTCTTCTTTAATTTGTGATTCCATAACATAGTTGTGTGAATCATCTTGTCTAAACATTCTTACACGGAACAAACCATTTAATTGTCCAGATTTTTCGTTACGATGTATAACATCTATATCACTAAATCTTAAAGGTAAGTCTTTGTAACTTCTTAATTTGCTTTGATAAATTTTAATAGAGTTTGGACAGTTCATTGGTTTTAAAGCTTGTTCTTTTCCATCACTATCTATTAAAACAAACATATCTTCTTTGTAATGATCCCAATGTCCTGATGTTTTCCATAAACTACTACTGTTTAATTGTGGACCAGAGAATTCTTGATATCCTCTCTTTTTATGTTCTTTTCTCCAAAGGTCTATAAGTATATTCATCATTGTAAAGCCTTTAGGCATCCAATATGCCATACCTGGTGCAGTCTCATCAAAGAAGAATAAGTCTAGTTCTTTTCCTAATTTACGGTGATCTCTTTTTTTAGCTTCTTCTAACATATGTAAATATTCTTCTAGCATACTTGCTTTAGGGAATGCAATACCATAAATTCTTTGAAGAGTTTGTTTTGTTTCGTCTCCTCTCCAATATGAAGCTGATGAATGTAATAATTTAAATGCTTTTACTGAACCTGTGCTCATAATATGTGGTCCTGCACATAATTCTTTAAATTCACCTTGATCATAAAAACTAATTTCTTCGTCTTCTGGTAATTCTTCAATTAGTTCTACTTTGTATGGTTCTTTTCTATCTTTCATTAACTTAATAGCGTCTTCTCTTGGAAGAGTATATCTTGTAATTGGTAAATCCTCTTTTACAATCTTTTTCATTTCTTCTTCGATTTTAGCTAAATCTTCCTCTGTAAATGGTTTTTCTACATCAAAATCATAATAGAATCCATTGTCAATAGATGGACCAATTGTTAATTTTGCGCTATCTCCATATAGTCTTTTTATAGCTTGTGCCATAATATGAGATGTCGTATGCCAATATGCCTTTTTACCATCTAAATCATCAAAAGTTAAAATTTCTAATTTACAGTCTTTTTCTATTATAGTACGTAAATCTTTCACCTCTCCATCAATCTTTGCAGCCATAGCATTTCTTGCTAAGCCTTCACTCAATTTTTTTGCTACTTCTAAAACAGAAGAACCTTCATTAACCTCTATTTTAGAACCATCTTTTAATTCTACTTTTACCATAGTTTCTCCTCCTTTTAATAAAAAATTTTAGTGCTTATTCCTATTTTTTTGAGCAATACAAAAGCACTTCTAAAGTATTGCTACCTTAGGAGTGCTTATATACACGGTTCCATCCTATTTTTAACTTAATTACTCTTTAACGCAGATATACGCCTAGCTTTTAACTAGGAACTAATGAGGTAGTTTTTCAAATCTGTTTATTTAAGTTGGCTTTCAGCCGGTGACCAACTCTCTCTTTCAACAACCTTGATTTTACTTTGTCTCATTCTTGTCTTTATTTTTCAAACTATATATTATTATACTCGCTGTTTTCACAAGTGTCAAGTGATTCTAGTGAAAGTTTTTTCTATTTTGCTATTATATTATCATTTGATGGATATTTGGCTTTTACCGTTGGACTTACATAAATTTTCACGTCTGCATATTTTTCTGTAAAAGTTGTCGATATTTCTATATTATCTCCACATGCTGATAAATCTAGTTCTTTTAAAGATAAACACTCAAATTTTTCTAGTTCAAAAATAAAACTTACATCAGGAGTTGTCACTATTATTTTTTCAATTGAAATCACATCTCCAGTACAGTCAATAGTTATAGGCTCTGCAAATATTGGAGTTCCAGATATGAAATCTATCCATATTTTATCTATGCTTTTTCCATTTACTGTTTTAGGCACAATGTATTCTGTATTAGGAGAATAACATAAATTCCAATTATCATTTTGAAAAAATGCTGTAAATCCATTCTCTTCTACACAATTGTCCACATTTCCTATTTCGTATATTTGGTTTATTATAATTTCTTTATTTGGCAAGTTCAATGTATAAATATGATTGTTAAAAAATGCAATTGCACAATTTTCATCTATTTGAATTTTGCTAGCTATAACTGGCCATATCCACCCAGTAGTTGTACTAGTTCTCTTTTCTTCTCCATCTTCTGTATATACTACTGTGTATTTTTTAGCAAGGTTAATAACTATTCCTTCTAAAGTCATTTCATTTTCAACTTTTATTTTTCCGCTAAATATTAAGGATATTTTAGTTATCGTTTTTGTAATTCTTGTTGTTGCATCTGCTGTAGCAATATAATAGTTGTCTTGATATTTGAATGTTATTTCTATATCTTGCTCATTGACCTCATAAGAACTAAACTCTAATTCTGTTTCTGCATTAGGTATTATATCGTTATTTATAAATTTCAAATTAGTAGGTACATTTGAAATATCTACTATATTCGTTGCTAATATTCCCTTTTTGTCCTCTCCTAAAATATATCTTTCCAGAATGTCTGGTACCTTTTCTGTATCTCTTGTCTGATTCTCTATCCAGTTGTTTAAATTATTTAAACTTGTCAAATCACTATCTTGTGCTTGGTCCATTTTATTTTGAGCATCTTGTGCTCTTTTTATTATTCCTGTATCTCCAAATAATGCATTTATGGTTACTCCTGCTAATATTAGTAGCACTACTATTGTAACCACTAGTGCAATTAATGTGATACCGTTTTGTTTTAGATAATTTCTTTTGTTCTTTGTTTTCATTTTTTGTACCTTTTATATGATATTATTTATCATATTCCTTTCCTTTTATTTCTTAAATTTTCTAAATTATACATTTAGTTTTTTGTACTCTGTTCTAATATTTGACATTTATCAAGTACATTACTTTGCATTTTTATTCATATATTTAATATTAAAATCTGTCTTACATCGACCTCCTTTTATTTCGGGGCACAGCAAAAACGGATTTCAAGAATTCCTATGCAGTGCAAATCGTCAAAACTTCTAGGCATTTGTATATTTATCTTCTCCCAAAACATTCTTAAGACACGAAAAAGACAGGTACTAAATATTTTCATATTTAATATCTGTCTTTAATATGCTTAATAAAGCTAATTTCTTAGCTTGGTTGTTATTTGTTAATGTTGTGGCTCTCTCTCTCTCTCTCTCTCTACTCCTGCAAAGGTTCTAGCTTTTTCCATATTTTGTGCCTCTTTCTTACTTTTCTTTTGGATCTTTACTATATTTATAATAATATAACTTTTTATATTTTGCAATAGATTTCAACTAAATTTTATATAAGTTTTAGTATATCTTCTTTTGGTTGTACTCCTATTGTTCTGCCTGCTTCTGCACCATTTTTTATAACTATAAATGCTGGAATTGTCATTATTTCATATTTTTCTGCTAGTTCATGGTTTTCGTCTACATTTACTTTGCATACTTTTAATTTGTCTCCCATTTCTTCTGCAATTTTGTCTATTACTGGTGACATCATTCTGCATGGTCCACACCAACTTGCCCAGAAATCTATTAAAACTGGTACATTTGCCTCCATCACTTCTTTCTCAAAATTATCTTTGTTTAATTCTGTTACACTCATTTTATTTACCTCCAAAATTTATTTTAACACAGCTAAACCAGCCTTTGCACCTTCATATACAGCTTTTGATATTTGTAGTAATCCACCTGTGCAGTCTCCACATGCAAATAAACTTGGCACTGTAGTTTCCATATTTTCATTTACAACAATATTATTGTTTTCAATTCTTGCCCCAATTTTTCTAGCTAGGTCACTGCTCGAAGCTGTTCCCATTGCAATAAATACTCCGTTTAGATTTTGTATTGTATTGTCTTCAAATTCAACTTTTTCAAGCTTTGTGTCTCCTCTAAATTCTCGTATTTTTTTGCTATTTACTTCAATACTGCTATCTCTGTTTTCTACCATAGTATTTCCATTTGTAAGTATAGTTACTGAACTTGCAATTGGCTTTAATGTTTCAAACTCGTGTATAGCATAGTTTCCGTCTCCTAATACTGCAACATCTTTGCCTTTATAAAAGAAAGAATCACATACCGCACAATAGCTTACACCTTTTCCTTCAAATTCTTTTATTCCTTTTATGTTTGGAACATTTCTACTTACTCCTGTAGCTAGGATTACTGCTTTTGCTTCATACTTTGAATTAACAGTTTCTATAGTAAATTGATTTATATATTCAATATTTATTACTTCGTCTTCTATAAAATCTATACCTAAATTCTTGGCTTGTTTTATTCCGTTTACATATAACTCTTTGCCAGATATTCCATTTTCAAATCCATAGTAATTATCTATTTTTTCTGCTTTTTGTAATGTGCCATTTCCCTTTGATATTACTAATATTGATAAGTTTCTTCTTTTAGAATAAATTGCTGCTGTAATTCCAGCTGGGCCACTACCAATTACTATTACATCATACATTTTGCTTCCTCCTGTTATTCTCTATTGTTTTAAATAGTTTCTTTTACCATATATCATCTGGGAAATATATACTTTTTTGTTATCAAAATCTACTGTATACAGTATAATATAGTTTTTTACTACCATTCTATAATATTCTCTTTTTAGTTTATCTTTTTTACCTATTTTCATATATAATTCCGGTGTATTTTTTAAGTTCAAAACCTTATCCATTACTTCTGTCATAAGTCGTTTTGCTGAATTATTTTCTTTTAAATTATTTGCAATATACTCATAAATTTCTTCCATATCTTCTATACATTTATCAGTAAATTCAACTTCAAATAATTCATTTTTAGAATCCATACTTTGCTCTTAACTCCTTTATAACTTCTGTTGCTTTTCTTGTTCTGCCATTTTCAATATCTTCTTCTGATTTTAACAGTTTCTTTATTGTCGCATTATTTAAGACATTGTTTCTGTACTCTTCCATACTCATTATAATCACGTTGTTTTTACTATTTTTTCCAATTACCATTTCTCCATTTTGATTAATAAATGTTTCTATTTCTTGAAAACTCGTTACCTGTTGCATCTTCAACACCTCACTTTTTATACTATTTAAAGTATAACATAAAATCATATACATTTAAATAGTTTTTATAAATTTAGTATTATTAATTTTTGTATATCATATTCATTTTTATCATATTTTTGTTTTTCAAAAAAATTTAATTTTTTTCAAAATTTGCTTGACAAACCGAACAACTTTTTGTATACTATATACGAACATTGATTTGGAGAATATTTATTTTGTTAGGAGGCTTTAATTATGAGTATTTTTAAAAATAGAAGTAATGTAATTTCATATACAGTAAACAAGGAAATCGGTTCAAACTGCTATGTTTCAGTAGATGGTGGTGAGGTTGTAGTTAATGCCCCTTGGTATTTTTCTAGAAAACAAATTCAAACAGTTATTGAAGAAAAAAAGCAATGGATTTTAAATAAAATAGAAGAATATCAACAACAAAATATGGTATATTCTGATAAAGGAAATATTATAGTTTTAGGTGCAAGCCATCAAGTACGTTTATATTACAAAAGTGTAGATGCTCCTAGTATCAATTTAGTGAATCGTACTATTGAGGTTGTTCTTCCTAATAAATACAAAAAAATAGAAACTGCTCAAGTTTTAAAAATATTAGTTGATAAACTTTATGAAAAGGTTGCTGAACAAGAAGTTGAAAGAGCTATGGAAAAAACAAGATTATTGTTAGGTTATGCACCAGAAGATTATGAAGTTAAAAAGATGGCTAACAATATTATGGCACATTTCTCTAGTGAAGAACAAAAAATATCTATAAATTACAATATTGCTAAATATGATAGAAATGTTATTGATTATATTGTATTACATGAATTCTGCCATATGAAATACAAAATTCATACAAAGAATTTTTGGAAAATAATTGCTAAATATATGCCAAGTTATGAAAGATATGAAAATATTTTAAAAGGCTTGTCATATTAAAATAACCTTAATTAGTTTTTAACAACAAAAATTGCTAACCGTTATAGGTTAGCAATTTTTGTTGTTAGCTATTATTTATTTTATCTTCTAATATAGTCTATATATTCATAATCAAATGGATTTGCCTCATTTTTTAAGCCTTTTTCTACTTTAATAGCTTTCCATTCTTCATCTTTAATTTCTGGAAAATATACATCTCCTTCAAAATCTTGATTTATTTTTGTTATATACATTTTATCTGCATATGGCATAAGCAATTTATATATAGTTGCTCCACCTATTATAAAGTTCTCTTCTTCTGAATCCTTGTATTTATCTAATAGGCTTATATCTGATAATATCTCCACGTTTTCATCATCAATATCCATTTGTGCATCATTACATAATATAACATGTTTTCTGTTTGGTAGTACCCTACCTAAAGATTCAAATGTTTTTCTTCCCATAATTATGGTATGACCTGTTGTAAGTGCTTTAAATCTTTTTAAATCTTCTGGTAAATGCCATATTAGTTTATTGTCTTTTCCTATTACATTATTATTTGCTATTGCTACTATAATACTTAACATATCCTTCTCCTTTTTATACAGATACTGGCATTTCTATTTTTCCTAAATGTTCATATCCTTCTAGTTTGATATCATCTATTGTAAATTTATAAAAGTCCTTAATCTCTGGGTTTATCCATAATTTTGGTGCTGGTAATGCTTTGTCTCTTCTTGATAAATGTTCTTTCATTCCTTCTATTTGATTTTCATAAATATGTGCATTACTAATGCAAACTGTTAATAATCCTGGTTTATATCCTGTTACTTGTGCTAATAGATGTACTAATACTGCATATTGCACAACATTAAATGGATTTCCTAAAGGTAAGTCATTTGAACGAATTGTCAACATACAATTTAATTTTCCATCTGTTACATCCCAACAACTATTAAATACACATGGATATAATGCACCTGTGTCTAGATATGGAATTTGCCATAAGTTTATAATCATCCTTCTATTTTGTGGGTTTGTTTTTAGTTGTTCTATTAGCGTATCTATTTGATGGAATTCTTTTACTATCCAACCATATGCTGTACCAATTGTTCCATCTTCCATTTCCCATTCGTCCCAAATGTGCACATTTTCTGCTTTTAACTCTTCTACACTATTAGATTGTTTTTGAAATATCCATAATAGTTCTTTTACTGCTGTTTTAAATGCTACAAACTTTGTAGTTAGTATTGGAAATTCCTCTTCTAAGTTGAATTGCATAATTTGGTGTGGTAATTTATATGTTGCTACACCTGTTCTATTTTGGTCATAATAGCCATCTTTTAGAATTTTATCTACTATGTCTAAATAAATATCATCAAATTTACTCATTATATTTCCTCCTAATATATACTTATATTTTTATATCATAATTAAACATAAAAGTAAATTATGGAAAAGTGGTTGTAATACAAACTTAATTTTTTTGTAATGTTTTTGTAATATTACATATGCATATTAAAGTCAGGCACATATTCTTCTTCATGTTCTCCGAGTTCTTGTATATATCCATTTTCTAATTCTAAGGTATATAAGTAATTTTCTATTTCTTTATACTCTTTTTTGCTTAACTTTCTATTTAATAACCTATCTTCTTTCGCTTTATATGTTGGAAAATATTGTGCCATAACACTTACATATGTGCCTTCAGGCATATTTTCTTTTATCCATTTTAAAATATGTTTTGAATTTTGAATATGGTTTGGTAATACCAAATGTCTAATAATTACACCTTTTTGAATTATCCCATTTTCATTAAATACTGGTATTCCAACTTGTTTTTGCATTTCTTGTATTGCTGTAGTTGCTATCTCAAAATAATTATCTGCTTTAGAATATTTAGTGCTTAGTTCATTTGAGTAATATTTTAAATCTGGTAAATACACATCTATGTATCCAGCTAACATTTTTATAGTTTCTACATTCTCATATCCATTAGTATTGTATATAACTGGTATATGTAGTCCATTTGCTTTTGCTATTTTCAATGCTTCTATAATTTGGTAAGCATACATTGTTGGCGTAACTAAATTTATATTATTTACTCCTTTTGCTTGTTGTCTCAAGATTATTTTTGCAAGTTCTTCTACTGTTACATCTTTTCCTTTTCCAAGCTGACTTATTTCATAGTTTTGGCAATATATACAATTTAAATTACAGTTGCTAAAAAATATTGTTCCAGAGCCATTTTTACCGCTTATACTTGGTTCTTCGTAGTTATGCGTAGAAACCAATGCAATCTTTATTTTGTCATTGCATCTGCAATATCCTGTTTTTCCATTTGTTCTATTTACTCCGGCAATTTCTTGGACATATATTACATTTTTCTAAGTTCACTTTTAATCTCATCTCTTTCTCAGTGCACAAATTGAATTAAAAAATTTTAATTATTTTTTAACATTTCTCTTGATATAATTGTTATTTTTTAATATTTGTATTATAATATCTTATAACTATTTTGTAAAGTTTAGGAGGAAGAAATGAGTTTTATTGAAAGAGAATATAAAGTTGATATTAGGCATATTGGAACTAGTAATTTGATTACTAATTATGGTATTTTGTGTTTGCTTGAAGATATTGCTACTGTTCATTCTGATATTGCGGGTTATGGTATAGCTCAAATACCTTTTACTCATGTTTCTTGGATTTTACTTAATTGGAAAGTATCTGTTCTTAAAAGAGTTGCTTTTGGAGATACTGTAAAGGTTAGAACTTGGTCTGTACCATATAATGAACTGTTTACTTTTAGAAATTTCGAAATTTATGATAATGAAGATAATTTAATTTGTATTGCAAGTTCTAAGTGGACTTTAGTTAATTCTGATACAAAAACTCTTACCAAGATTACCAAAGAAATAGAACTTAGTTATGAACCTGAAGACAAATTGGTATTTGATAAACTTGAAATTGCAAAATTAAAAGAACCAAGCAATTCTGAGCATACTTTTAGTTTTAATGTTTTAAGAAGAGATATTGATTTTAATAATCATATGCATAATTTGTACTATCTCCTATATGCTTATGAGGCATTACCTAGTGAAGTTTATGAAAAAGGCGAATTAAATAATTTTGAAATTATGTATAAGTCTGGTAGTATGTTAGGTGATAAAGTTGACTGCTATTATTCTTACGAGAATGATGCACATTACGTTGTAATGAAAACTGATAATAAATTACATGCTATTATTAAATTAAATTAATATTCCTAGCGGTTGCATTTTGCATCCGCTTTTTTCTTTTATCACATTTTTTGTTTTTATGTCATAAAATGTAATATGAATTTAATTTAAGGAGGAATATTAAACATGTTTAATCGTTATAACAGATGTTGTTGTCAAAACAAATATAATCCTGAGATTATAGAGTCATTATGTAATGATGTTGGCACAACAGCAGATTATGCCCAAGACCCTGTAAATAGTTGTGGTTGTGGCTGTAATAATATGATGAACAGCAATTCATGTGGTTGTGGTTTTGATGAAGAGCCTATTTCTAATATGTTTCCATCTAACCCAATGTTAGGTCAAAGCTATGTTCCACTTCAAGAAATGGATAAAACCTTTACCACTTGTTGTGGTTTAAAAATGGGAACCATATTCCCTGAATTAGTAAGTCCATATATGCCTGGTCAAAGTATGGCTGAAAATGACTATTTAAGAAGAACTAATGAAATTGGAGAGGGGTGTAATGGTTAATGGAAGATGAAAATAGAGATTACAGTAGAGCTGATATGCTAAATAGTATTAAAAGTTTAAATTTTGCTGTTATTGAGTTAGGTTTATATTTAAACACTCATCCAGATGATGAAAGAGCTCTTTGTTTACACAGAGAATATTGTAAACAATTGAAAGATATAAAAGACAAATATCAAAAAGTTTATGGACCTTTAAGCATTTACTACCCATGTAATAAGTGGAGATGGCTTGAAGAACCATGGCCATGGGAAGGAGGAAATATTTAATATGTGGACTTATAATAAAGTATTAGAATATCCAGTTAATATAAAACGCCCAAATGCTAAACTTGCTAAATTTATCATTTCTCAATATGGTGGTCCTGATGGTGAGCTTGCCGCTTCCCTTCGTTATTTATCTCAAAAATTTGGTATGCCTGACCAAATTGCAAAGGCAACTTTAAATGATATAGGTACTGAAGAACTAGCACATTTAGAAATGGTTGGTACTATTGTTCATCAATTAACTGAAGGCTTAAGTATTGAAGAAATTAAAGCTGCTGGTCTAGGCGCTTACTATACTGATCACGGTGTAGATATATATCCTCAATCTGCTGCTGGTGTGCCTTTCTCTGCAAATTGTCTTGCTTGTAAAGGTGACCCAATTGCTAACTTACAAGAAGACTTGGCTGCCGAACAAAAAGCTAGAGCAACTTATGAAAAATTGATTGATTTATGTGCAGATGACCCAGACGTTGTTGACCCTCTTCGTTTCTTAAGAGAAAGAGAAGTTGTTCACTTCCAAAGGTTTGGGGAGGCATTAAGAAATGTTCAAGATAGACTTGCTCAAAGAAAATTTTTTACAAGTGGAATGAATAATACAAATAGTATTAATAATAACACAAACAATAATGATTGTGGTTGTGGAATGTAAATATATTAAAAGTGGCACCTATAAGATGCCACTTTATTTTTTTATTCTTTATTTGTTCTATTAAATGCCGGTATTTCTTCCATTGCTGTGTTTTTAGCAGTCTTTATTAAAGTTTGGAAGAACTCCATAATCATTTTCTTACTTTCATCATCTAAGCTTTGGTATTTTTTAAGCATTAGTCTTACATCTGTAAATAATCTTTCTTTTATTTCTTTGAAGCTATTTGCGTCTGTTGTATTTATTATTTCAAATATTGCATCAATTACTATTTCTCTTTGTTTTGGTTCTATTTCTTTTAACCATTCTTTTAATGTTTTGTCTACAAATTGGCTTCCATTTGTAACCTCTGCTAAGCTTACAAGTTTTTTACCTTCAAGTTGCCAACTGTACAAATCATGTTGCATAAGACCTTTTTGAACACTTTGAACAATAGTGTATTTTTCCTCATGGTTAAGTAGTCTTCCTATAACTGATGATTGCGGAATATATGTATGTACTTTGTTTATTGCTTCTTTATATTCATTTGTGTCTGTTATTTCTTCTATAAAGCCAGGTCCATCATTATTATATACATTTATGATTCTATTTTTTACAGTTTTATTTGCAAATGCCGCAGCATATACTGCAAGGTTTCCACCTTTTGAGTGCCCACCTATTCTTATTTTTTGTTTATATCTTTTTGCAATTTCATTTACATATTGTGCTGAATCTCTTTGTGAAGCAATATGTGCCTTAAAGCTCATATTAAAATCTTCTTTCCAGCCAACTAAGGTATCATCTGTACCTCTAAATGTTACAAATATTGTATTGTCTGGCATTACAACTGTAACTGCAAAAAATTGTCTTTCCTCTTCTTTGTTGAATTTATTTACCATATTAGTTACAAGCATTTTTCCAAACCTTGCTGACTTACCAAGTAATGGTATAAGGTACTTGTCATCCTCCCAAAGTATTCTTAAGGTTGTTTGATCAGCTTGTTCAAATCTTTTTGCAAATTCTTCTATAGTTATTTCTTCATTTTCTTTTGTTAGTTGTTCAAATGGAAAGTAAGATAGCCTTGATAAGATTAGTCCATCAATTTCATTGAACTCGTCATTTTTTAATTCTAAGTCTCCTCTCCATTTAACATAGTCACAAACATTCGCCATATATTACTCCATTCCTTTTTCACATTATTTTTCAACACTAGTCTGCTTTTTCAACAGCCTCACATATTTTACTCATAGTCTCAACACACTCTATTGGATATTCTCCTGTTGCAGTTTCTCCTGATAGCATTACATAATTTGCCATATCATATACAGCATTTGCTACATCATTCACTTCTGCTCTTGTTGGTCTTGGATTATGTGTCATTGACTCTAACATTTGAGTAGCTATTATAACTGGTTTTCCTGCTCTGTTACATTTTCTAATAAATTCTTTTTGTCTAATTGGAACTTCTTCCATTGGAATTTCTACACCTAAATCTCCTCTTGCTACCATAATTCCATCAGACACTTCTAGTATTTCGTCAAAGTTATCTATTCCTTGTCTATTCTCTATTTTAGCTATTATTTTGATGCCTTCTCCACCATTTTCTTGTAATACTTTTTTTATGTTCAATATATCTTGTGCACTACGTACAAAAGATGCTGCAATACAATCAAATCCTGCTTTTATTCCAAACTTTATATCTTCAATATCTTTTTCTGTTGGACTTGGAAGATTTATTTCCATTCCAGGAATGTTAATACTTTTAGTATTAGTCAATTTGCCACCGTCTATTACTTGGCACACAATATCAGTTCCTTTTATTTCAGTAACTTTTATTTTTATTAATCCATCATTTATTAAAATAACTGTGCCTGCACTTACCTCATTGTATAAGTTTTTATAAGTTATTGAAACTTGTTCTTTATTTCCAATTATATCTTCTGTTTTTAGTGTAAATGTATCTCCATGATTTAGACAAATTTCTCCATTTTCAAATTTTCCAATTCTTATTTCTGGTCCTTTTGTATCTAGCATCAAAGAAACTTTCTTTCCAACTTTTGCCCTTACTTTTTTAAAATTTTCTATTCTTTCCTCTTGGTCTTGATAATTTCCATGTGAGAAGTTAATTCTACCTACATTCATCCCTGCTAGAATAAGTCTTTCTAATACTTCTGGACTATCTACTGCTGGTCCTAAAGTACATATAATTTTTGTCTTTCTCATTTTAAGCTCCTTCCTATACATAAAGGGCGTTTATGTTACGCCCTTTATTCTTTTGTAATCCATTTTATTAAATTTAAGTTAGCTGAATCTAATATCATTTCATGTTTTGGCATTACTCTAAAAGTATAACCATAATTTCCACCATTTACTAGATTTACTTTTGCTTTGTAAGTATATGTTCTGTTTTCTTCATCACTGTCTTCTAGTTCCATTGGAATTATAGTAATATCATCTACTGTTCCATTTTCACTTATTCTTCCATAATATACTTGTGCTTCGATATTTTCTTTGTTAATGTTTGATAACTTAACTTTACATTTTACTTCAATGTTGTTTCCTGCGTCTAAAGTAATATTATCTAAATTATTTTCTTGAGTTATTTCAATATCATCCCATGCATTTTTTATGCTTTCTTTCCAGTTGTCAAACTCCCCTACTTTTCCTAAATCAGTATAGTAATTGTTATATAAGTTGCATAATGGAATATATAGTTTTTGAACATAGTCTGTTAACATTCTAGCAGTGCTATACTTTCCACCATTTGACATTATAGATTCCTTCATGGTCTGCATCCATTTTTCTGAAATTCCATTTTCATCTTTTTCATAGTACATTGGAATTATCTTATTTTCTAATGTGTCATATATGCTTTGGCTATCTGCTCTATCTTGTGTTTCATAGTCAGAATATTCTAATGATTCTCCAACTTTCCAACCATTTTTAGAATTATATCCTTCTGCCCACCAACCATCTAAAACACTAAAGTTAATTGCACCATTAACAGCTGCTTTTTGTCCACTAGTACCTGATGCTTCCATTGGTCTTCTAGGTGTATTTAACCAAATATCTACTCCACTAACTAAGTATTTAGACATTTCTAAGTTATAGTTTTCTAATAAAAATACTTTTCCTTTAAACTGTGGTTTCATTGAAATTTCATGTATATATTTTATTAAATCTTGGCCTTCTTTATCTGCTGGATGTGCTTTTCCTGCAAATATAATTTGTACCTTTTGATTTTTATTATTTAATATTTGTGTTATTCTCTCTAAGTCTTTAAATATCAATGTAGCTCTTTTATATGTTGCAAATCTTCTAGCAAATCCTATTGTTAAAGCATTAGGGTCTAGGCCATCTACTATTTTCATTATTTCATCATAATTATATCCACATCTTCTTAGTCTATTTATTGTATTCTCTTTAACAACTGCTAACATTTTTACTTTGCGCTCTTGGTGTGCTTTCCAAAGCTCCTCATTTGGAATATCAGCTATTTTTTTCCACACCTCATTATCATAGATTTTGTCTTGCCAATATGGAATTAAATATTTATTATATAATTCTTTTAAATATGGTGAAAGCCATGAGCAAGTGTGAATTCCATTTGTTACATATGTGATAGGAGATTCATTTGCAGCAATTTCTGGCCACACTTCTCCAAATAGTTCTCTTGAAACTGCACCATGTAGTTCACTTACTCCATTTTTCTTTCCTGCAACTTTTAATGCTAATATTCCCATATTAAAGCCTGTTGTATCTATTTTGGCATTTGGCTTCATTCCCATTTGGAAAAATTCTTGTTTTGTAATTCCTAGCTTATCCCAATATCCTTCAAAGTATTTTTCTACTAAGCTTAATTCAAATATATCATTTCCTGCTGGAACTGGTGTATGTGTTGTAAATACTGTTTTTGCAGATATGATATCTCTTGCTATTGGGAAAGATATTTGTTTTTCTTTCATTAAGTTATATATTAGTTCTAATATTAAGAAAGAAGAATGACCTTCATTCATGTGATATATGGTTGGCTTATATCCTAATGCTTTTAGCATTGCTACACCAGCTTGACCAAGTATAATTTCTTGTTGAATTCTCATTTCTCGGTCTCCACCATATAAAGTTTTGGTAATTTCTCTATATTCTGGAATATTTGCATCAATGTCAGAATCAAGTAAATATAGTTCAATTCTTCCAACATTTACTTTCCAAGCTTTTAAATATATCTTTTTCTTTGGAAAGTGAAGAGCCACTAATATATCTTTGCCTTCTGAATCTTTTACACTTTCCAATGGCAAATTCTCTATATCTATATCTTTATATTCAGTTTCTTGAGCTCCACTTCCGTTTATTTTTTGATTAAAATATCCATTTTTATATAATAGACCTATTGCAACCAATGGTATGCCTAAATCACTGGCTGATTTTAGATGATCTCCTGAAAGTACTCCAAGTCCACCTGAGTAAATTGGTAATGTTTGATCTAGTCCATATTCTGCTGAAAAATATGCAATTAAGTCATTTTTATTATCTGGATATTTTTTATCAAACCAATTGCTCTTGCTTTTCATATAATCTTCAAAGTTTTCTACAACTTTGTCATATTTTTTTAAGAATTCTGGATTTTGTGCAGCTTCTTCTAACTTCTCTTGTGTTACTAATTTTAGAAATTTTATAGGATTTTTATTTACACTCTCCCATAAATCTATATCCATTTCTTTAAATAATTTTAAAAACTCTGTATTCCATGACCACCAAAGATTGTATCCAATCTCTGATAATTTTTCTATCCTTTTTGGTAATTGTGGATTTACTGTAATTCTATTAAATATATACATATCTTCCTCCTTGGTATCTTTCACCTGTTATTATCTATTAACTTTTAATTTTTGTCAATAAATTTTAGTGCACATCTAAAAATTCTATTTCTTTTTTAGAATATTCTTCTGGTCTCAGTCCAACTTTATTTCTCATTCTATCTAATAACAAAACTATAACTATTGTAAGTATACATCCTATTACTAACATTGCATTAGAAGCTGTGGTTATTTTTAATAGCCATGATGCTATTAGTGCAACTCCTGCTCTTGCTATACTCTCTACTAAATTGTATGCTGATATAATTTTATTTCTCATAGCTGAATTAGTAAAATTATTTAAATACCTTTTTATTAATGTATAGAAAGCACCTTTAGCTATAAATTGTATCAAGAATAGTACTATAAGTATTACTAGTGTTGCTTTTAAATTGAAGTTACCTAACACACAAAATCCTACTAAAATACATGAAATTGTTGTCGGTATAGATATTACTGCCAAGGTTTTATTTGTAAATCTGTTATGAATTCTATGTTGATTTTTTGCTGTAATTCCTGACATTATTCCAAGTGCGGCAAACACAACTCCAAAGTATTGTTCTGGCACTCCTATTTGCTCAAAAGTTCCACTTCTTAAGCTTATTAATACTCCTAATAAAGCAGCAAAGGTTGCACCAAACGCAAATAGATACTTTAATCTGCTTGACTGTAACATATATTTCAAAGAACGTTTTAGTTCTTTTAGATATTGTTTTATATTCACTAATTCTTGTTCTGATTTTCTTACATCATTAAATTTAAATGCTAACATTGTTGAAATCAGACAACAAACCAAGCATAATATTAGTGGTAAATATCCATTTATTACATATAAAAATCCTGAAGCAATAGATGTTATCGCATCTGCATAATAATACCATGCTAATCCTTTTCCATCTATCTTTGAAAATCTTTGTCCTCTTTTTCCGTCGTTTGGTAAGCTGTCATATAAAAGATTAGTTTCTACAATGCCTTTTATATTAAATGCCACTGCTGAAAAAAATTGGCCTATAAATACAAATGCTAAATTACTTGCAATAATATAGCTTAAAACTGATAGTACATTTATACTATTAGCCAAAATCAAACTGTTCCTTTTTCCTATTTTTTCTACTAATACTGTTAGGGGTAATTGTGTTGCCACTTTGAATATGGGATAAAAAGCTTCTGAAAGTAAAACAGCAGAAGCGCTAAACCCTTTTATTTGAGTTAGAAATATAAAGTTTATTGAATAATAAAATAACAAATCCCATGATAACATTTTATAAATGGGATATACTTTCATGTTTTGTTCTTCTTTTGTTCCTTCCAAATTAATCACCATTAAAATTATACCGATAATTATACTAAATTGTCAATAAATCTTCATATAAATTTAAGAAAATTTTAATAGCTTTTTACTGATATTAGGTTTATAATATAATTGTAATTTAAATATAGGAGTTTTTATTTATGATTAAATTTATTAAAAGGACTTTACTTTTTATACTAATTGTCGCACTCATTGCTGGTGGTTTTATTGTTTATCAAGGTCACCAAGTTTACAAAAATGCTTTAAACTCAATTAGCTTAGCTGATAAAATTGAAAAAATAAAAAAGGATGATAGCTATGTTGAATTAAGTAGTCTTCCATCTGATTATAAAAATGCAGTTATTTCTGTTGAGGATCATCGTTATTACAAACATGGACCTATTGATGTAATTGCTATTATAAGAGCTACTGTTTCAAATATACGTAGTAAAGATTTTATGGAAGGTGGTAGTACAATTACTCAACAGGTTGCTAAAAATCTATATTTCATCGGTACAGATACTAATTCAATGTACAGAAAAATTGCAGAAATATTTATGGCTTACGATTTAGAAAAAAACTATCAAAAAGATGAAATTTTAGAGTTTTACGTTAATACTATTTATTTTGGCGATGGATATTATGGCATTGAAGAAGCTTGTCAAGGTTACCTAAAAAAACCTTCTAAAGACATGACTTTATACGAAGCAACTATGATGGCTGGAATTCCAAATGCACCAAGTGTTTATGCGCCCACTGCTAATATGAATTTAACTTTAAGTAGACAAAAGAAAGTTATTTCTACAATGGTTGAAAATGAATATTTAACTCAAGAACAGGCAGATGAACTGATTAAGATGCAAGAAAAAGAGGACATTTAAAAATGCCCTCTTTTTGTTATTACATCTGATCGGAATAATTAGTCATTTCTTATTGCTCCTCTAGCTTCACACCATTTTCTAAACTTTTCCCATTCTCCTATCTCAGGATCAAAAATCCGGTACGTTTCATCAATGTTCCTACATTGTTCAATACTATATTCTTTAAATACTTCTGCATGAAATGCCTTAAAATATTTTTCCTTCTTATAGGTCTTTCTCATATTAGTATCATAAATGTAACCTTTTCTATACAATACTGCATGTCCACATTTTTCTTCCATGCTTGGTTTAACACACAACCAGATTATTTTAATTTCTGGATTTTTTAACGTTTCTGCAATTGAGATTGTAGTACTGTAGCACCAACAATTGCACTTATCTGAACGAATGTCTGAATAAAGTTGTTTGTCTTTTTTCTTTATAGTTCTCCATTCTTTAGGAGATAGTACCTTCCAATTAATCAGTTGAATATTTCTTATTTGATGTTCTATGCAATCTCTGAATTCTTGAACATTATTACTTGGAACTTTTATACAAAGCATAATGCAAAGTCCTACAGTTATTACCTCTATTATTGCAGTAATATAAAACACTGCTCTTGTTACGTCTCCTCCAATTGTAAGGTTTAGTATGATGCTAATAATCCATACTGCAATTGTGATAAACAACGGTCTTGTCAATGGCGTTAGCATATAGGATAACCATATGGCGAAGTATTTGTGACTGAATAAATATAAATCATTCCGTTTTTCTTCTTTTGAGAGTTTTTGAAACTCTTCTATGTTTCTTAACACTACTCTTTCGTAAAATTTCATTTATTTTCCTCCATTATGATGTTATTCTTATTAGTTGAAACCAATAGAGAAGATTTTAGCTTGCTAATTGGCAAACAAATAGATAAAGTGGGATTTTTCCCATAGTTATATATATTATAACATATTTTTACATATGTAACAAGTTTTTGAAATCATTGGCCATTGGTATCATTAATTTGTAACGTATTATATGCTATAATATTAAGTACTTATTGGTATATTCAATAAAATAATTTTTAAAAGGAGATTAAAGCATGTACTATCAGCAAAGTAACTTAAAGTTGATGGAAGCAATGAACATGGAACTTAATCAAAGCGTTCGGGAATGGCTTGTTCCCGGACTCCATATCAGTTTCGCAGACATTCCTAGTGATGCCCCTAGTGATGCAGAAGCTTATATAACTTTTGTATATAAATATCCTAATAGTATTAGCTATGGAGCCATGTGGTCTTCAAATGACGACGTTATAAGGTCCATCACTTTTCCTGAAGAAGTCTCTTCTTTTGAAGAACTCAGGGAAAAATTTCCTAAGCTTTTTGAGTTAGAAGGAAAATTGTTGGCTTTTACTTTATAATCTCTCAACAAGGGTGTCCTATATTAGGACACCCTTAATTTATTTCTATATTACTTTATACTTTATATAATTATCACATAAATTTATTGTTGATTTATTCTTTATCTCACTTTTAGGAATCAAGTACATTGACATATCACTTGCAACAATAAACACTAGGTCCACATTTGTGTCAATGATAGTTTTATATGTTTTTCCTTTAGTTCCTCCACAACTTTTTAATGCTACTTGATAATTTCCATACTTTGTTTTGCAACCTGTTGATTTAACTTGTACGCTATAAAATTTGCTTTCTTTCTCAACAACCAAATCATAATCTTGGGTATCATTAAGTGGAATCGAAACTGTATATCCATTAGTTGAAAAATATGCAATTGCTATACCTAAACTAGAATTTCCTTTTTCTTTATTGGTTTTGAACTTCATTTTTTCTCCTTTTGGTAGAATATCTGTTTGTATTATTGTGTATTTAAAAACAAGTTTTTCAACTTGTTTTTGGTGGGCAGAGATGGATTCGAACCATCGTACTCGTACGAGAACAGATTTCTTACTACTATAGTTTTCACTACCATTTTCATGTTTGTAGTCTGGACTTTCTCTTTATCTTATATATTAAGATACCAGGTATAAAGTCTCTACACTCGAAATTTCTTTCTAGCTCGGGATTATCATCAGCTTATACTGTTAAGACTTCCCCGAATTAGCCCGGTTTTCATCATACAATCACTTGTATGAGCTGCAATTTCTGATTTTTTGATTTTAATCAAAGCCTACAGTCTGCCGCCTTTAGCCACTCGGCCATCTGCCCATATATTATTTAGTTGTTTATATACTTTGACATTCTAATATTGTCAATAGTTTTTTGGTGCGCCATCTAGGATTCGAACCTAGGACCCACCGGTTATGAGCCGGTTGCTCTGACCAACTGAGCTAATGGCGCATTTGTAATGCAGTTTTAAGTATATGACATTTTGCTAAAATTGTCAAGTACTTAAGTAATTATTTTTTAAAAAATTTTAAAAGTGGTTAGATTTTACTCCAACCACTTTTATATCATACCTTCTTTAATTTTTTTGTTTTCCTCTTCCTTCTGGAAGTGCTGGAACTTGAAGTACAACTTTAATCTTCATAGCATAGCTAATTGCTCTAACAATTTTGCTATTTTTAATTCTTTGCCATAAAGATGGTTTTACTTCTACTCTAGTTTGTTCAAAGTATGTTTTATCCTCTGGAGTTACCTCTTCTATTTGGTCTAACACAGCTTCTACTTCATTATCTTCTTGTGGTGCTGGAATTAATTTTAATGCATCTGCTATTTCAATTCCAATATAGCTTAATGCTTTTGATCTGTCTTCAATTCTTTCCATATCTATTTCGATATGTAAGTTTGATTCTAAATTAACTATTCTTGCATTTATTAGTTTCACAGCATCTTGATAATTTTGTGATTTTGCTGATTTAGTTCTTCCTATTAAATTTAATGTATCAATTATATCCTCTGAGAAATCGTTAGAAATATTTCTTACTGTTTCTTTCCAATCATCTTCTTTATTTTCAACTGCATCTAGCGCTTCTTTTAATTCAGCTGCTAAAGCAATATTTTTTTCTCTTTGACGAATTAGTTCTTCTATTTTTTTAGTATTTTCTTCAAATTGATTTGTTGCATATTCAACTAATTCATAAGCTGCTTTATATACACTTTTAGGAAAGTTTTTCTTTTTAGGATATTCGATTAAATATGTTTTTATAGATTCTATTAAATCCTTGAAAAATGCATCCTCTTCTAATTGAATAATTTGCTTTTTGCTGTTAGGATTTATTAATTTTTGCACTTTATCCATGTTTGATAAAATTTTTTCTTCCGTGATAACCATTCTCACGTTTACTATGCCAGATCTAGACATCGTAAACTTCCCTCCTTTATCCTACGTTATTTTTCCTATGCGTTAATATTATATACTGAATCATAAAAAACTACAATAGGATTTCATCTTTTTATTTTTACATTTCTGTTACGATTTTATTACAATATTCTTACAAAGTCAAGGTTATTTTGTAATAATTTGTATTTTTTTGTAATAAAATTTTATTTGCTTTTTTTGATTTCTGCATAACGTTTAATCTTCATTGTTGTGGTTTTTTCAAATTCATCATGCTTAATCTCTAAGTTTTTGATTGCCTTATATGAAGTCAGTTTTTTATTAACTTCTTTGATTTTAGGCCAGATAATTTCTCTTATTTCTTCATCTGTCAAATTTTCTCCAATTTTATCTAAATTTGGTATAACTTTTACAGAAATAATTAATTCTTTGTTACTTGGATCTTTTTCATCTTGTTTTCCGTATACCATACATTCTTTAATTTCTGGTACTTGCGCTAATAATAGTTCAATTTCTTCTGGATAGATGTTTTTACCATTTTGAGTAACTATTACATTTTTGCTTCTTCCTGTTATATATAAAAATCCATCTTTATCTAGGTATCCTATATCTCCTGAATGGAACCATCTTTCTCCATCTATCACTTCTATTACTTCGTTTGTTGCCTTTTCATCCTCATAATATCCAATCATTAAAGTAGGAGTTTTTATCAAAACCTCTCCCTCTCCATCTTCATTAGGATCTTCTATTCTAATTTCTCCTTTTGGTATTGCTTTTCCTGCTGAACCAACCTTAGGTTGATATTCGGGTGTTAGTGCTGCAATCGGAGCAGTTTCAGTTAGTCCATATCCTTGTAAAAATGTAATTCCTATATCTTCTACCCATTTTCCAATTTTTGCGTCTATCGGAGCTGCTGCTGATACTATAAATCTTAAGTTTCCACCTAGGTTTTCATAAATATCTGAAAATACTTTACGTTTAACATCAACTCCTACCATTTTTAGTGCATTTGTAATATGTAGCATTGAGCCAACTAGACCATCTTTGCCAGCTTTTTTTATACTTGCATTTATTTTCTTATATAAATTTTCTATCAAAAGAGGTACTGAAATTAGTACACTTGGTTTACTTTCTAGCATATTTGGCACAATATGTTTTAGTCCTTGGCAAACTGCAATTGAGCTTCCCCACGCCATTGGAAGTAAAAATCCTATTGTTGATTCATATGTATGATGTAATGGTAATACAGAGAAAAATCTGTCTTCTGGATATACTTTTGCGTAGGCTGTCGCAGCATTTATATTTTCTGCTAAATTACGGCTTGTAAGCATAACTCCTTTTGCATTTGAAGTAGTTCCTGATGTAAATAGCAATACTTTAAATTCGTCTGGGTCAGTTTCTACTTTAGCAAAATAATCATCTCCTGAATTAACAAATTTTGTTCCTTCATTTATTAGATATTGCATTCCGACTGTTTTATTTTGTAATCCATCTTCAGAATACATTTTTATAAAATACTTAACTTGTGGAAATTTCTCCATTATTTTTTTTACTGAATCTGCTTTTTTCTCTGAATATATAATTGCATCTGCTTTAGACCTTTTTACTACATTTTCAAGTTCATTTTCCGGTAGTTCTTTATCTGTTGGTATTGCAATTGCATCTCCACAAAGTAATGTAACATATGATACATACCAGTCATATGTTGTTTCACTTAATATCATAATTCTTGGTCTATTTTCTAACTTTAATACTCTATTTAGTGCTGTTCCAAAACCTATTACATCTTTTCCAAATTGTTCATATGATATTTCTTCATATTTACCTTTTGGATCAAATTTCTCTAGTATAAATTCTTTGTTTGCATATGTCTTTATTGAATGTTCAAATATTTCTTTTATGCTGTTGTAGTTAGTTGCAACAAACTCCTTTTTATCTTTCTTTTTATCTTTGTTTTTTTCTATTTCATCATAATTTATATTCATTTCTTCTATTTCAGAAATGTCTTTCATTTTGAATTTTGGAAATTTAAAATCTGGTACTTTAAAGTCTCTTAAACCTCTCATTTTTATTTTCATTCCTTCCTCAAGTCTTTACCTTGACTAAAATCTAATACTTATTATACAATTTTATCTAAATTTTTGCAAGTTTTAGCATTAAAAAACAAATTATAAAAATTAATAGAGAGTGATTTCACTCTCTACTTTATTATTTATTTTCTTTTTCTATCCAATGCATCTAAGTTATCTAAGGCTTTTCCGGTTCCTAGTGCTACGCATGATACTGCATCTTGTGCTATCATTACATTTAGTCCTAGTTGTTCTTGTAAAAGTTTGTCTAATCCATCTATTAGACATCCTCCACCTGTCATATATACTCCTCTATCACTTATGTCTGCTGCAAGTTCAGGTGGCGTTTTTTCTAGTACACTATGAACAGCATCTACTACTTGCATTGCGGGTTCTATCAATGCTTCTAGCATTTCACTTGAACGAACTGTTATTGTTTTTGGAAGTCCTGTTGCTAAGTCTCTTCCTCTAATATCCATTTCCATATCTTGAATTTTAGGATATACACAGCCTATGTTTATTTTTAAATCCTCAGCTGTTCTTTCTCCTATAATTGTATTATATTTCTTTTTAATATATCTTACTATTGCCTCGTCAAACTTGTCTCCTGCAACTTTTATTGAAGTACTAACTACTGAACCTCCTAAAGATATAACTGCTATATCTGTTGTTCCTCCACCAATATCAACTACCATGTTTCCACATGGTTTAGATATATCTATTCCTGCTCCAATAGCTGCTGCTATTGGTTCTTCAATTAAATATACTTTTCTTGCACCTGCTTGTGATGCTGCATCTATAACTGCCTTTTTTTCTACTTCTGTTACTTGTGAAGGTATACAAATCATAATTCTTGGTGCAAATATAAACTTACCACAAACACGGTTTATGAAATATTTAAGCATTTTTTCTGTTACAGTATAATTTGAAATTACGCCATCTCTTAGAGGTCTTGTTGCTACTATATTTCCTGGTGTTCTTCCTAACATTCTTCTGGCTTCTTTTCCCACTGCTAATACTTCTCCTGTATTATTATCAACTGCAACTACAGAAGGCTCTCTTAGCACTATTCCTTTACCTTTAGCATAGGCAATTACGGTTGCTGTACCTAAATCTATTCCTATATCTTGTCCATACTTAAACATTTGAATCTTTCCTTTCGACAAAGTATATTTCATTTTTGTTACGTTTTCGTTACAATTATATTACAAAGTAATCAAAATAGCAATCTGTTTTTCAATATTTTAGTAAAAAAATAGAATATGTTTTTACATACTCTATTTTTTCCATATTTTACTTAGTTTATACAAATAGGCGTCCTAAAAGTAACAATTGTAATATTCCTGCTGGTCCAAATGCTGGAGTAAATTCTAGTTCTTCTGGTGTTGCTTTTAGTAAATCGTCCTCTCCTGCCATTGAAACTTTTACATTACTTACATTATCATATTTAAAACCTAATTCAAATTGTTTTTCTTCATTTACTTCTAATCCATCTATTTTCAAGTATTTAGTTCCTACATTAACTTCTCTTGGTGTATAAAAGTCAAATCTTATGTATTTATCTGTAATTTTTTCTTGTGTAGTATTTTTAATAGTACCTTTTACATTTCCATTTACATTTGATGCTTCTGCTACATTTATTGTTACTTGTGGTGCTTCTATATTTACTTCATATTTTTCCATTGGTTGATATAATGACTTAGTGTATAAGTATATCATTATATCTGAAAATATAAAAACTGTTATAAATAATAGTAAGTAACACAAAAATACTTTTATTCTAGGTCTACTATTAAATATCCATATTGATAAATAATCGCTCATATATACTCCTCTTTCTTTATTTTATAGTTTTCTAAATACCCCTGCTACTTTTCCTAAGATTTCGCATGTTGGTACAATTATTGGGTCCATTGTACTATTTTGTGGTTGTAATCTAATATGGTCTTTTTCTTTATAGAAGGTTTTTACTGTTGCTTCATCTCCAATTAGTGCTACAACTATTTCTCCATTTATTGCTGTGTTTTGTTTTTTAACTAAAATATAGTCTCCATTTAAAATTCCTGCTTCAATCATACTTTCGCCACGAACTGTAAGCATAAAGCTTTCACTATTTCCAACAAAATCAATTGGGATAGGGAATGTATCTGTAATATTTTCTACAGCTAAAATTGGTTCTCCTGCTGTTATTTTACCAATAACAGGTACTTCAACCATTTCTCTACCTGTATAATAGTTTTTGTCTTCATGTTTTTTAACTGGTTCTCCGTCTCCACCTTTTAATAGACGTAAAGTTCTACCTTTTTGGTCTTCTTTTTTAATATAACCTTTTTCAGATAATTTTGCTAAGTATCCATGTACTGTTGCTGTTGATTTTAGTCCTACTGCTTTTCCTATTTCTCTTACAGATGGTGCATATCCGTTTTCTTCAACTTGTTTTTGAATAAATTTTAATATTGCTTTTTCTCTTTTATTTATTGCCATTGGATCTTTTTTTCTAGCCAAAATAACATCACTCCTTATTTATTTGTTTAATTGGTTAATATAACCATTTTTCATATCCTTTTATATAATAACACACAAACAAAAAAATGTCAAACAAATATTTGACATTTTTTTGTTTTTATTGAGAGTTAATTATATTTTTTTAGTTTTTGCACTGAATCTATGGAAATTTTTTACATTTCATGTTATAATCAGTTTTAAATTACATCAATATTTTTGCAATTAGAAAGTGAGGTTTTACCTTGAATAATGAAATAATAGATAATAATTATGAGATAAACAACATTTTTCACAATATAAAAACTCTAATTATTAATAGTAGAAATAAAGTTTATACCACTGTAAATACTGAAATGCTTAATTTATATTGGAATATCGGTAAAGTAATAATGGAAATACAACAGGGCGATGAAAGAGCCAGTTATGGTGAAGCTGTTTTAGAAAAATTATCTCAAAGATTAACTGATGAATTTGGCAAAGGCTTTTCTTCAAGGAATTTGAGAACAATGAGAAAATTCTATTTAACATATCCAATTTGGAAGACAGTGTCTTCCAAATTAAGTTGGTCACATTATTTAGAATTAATAAAAATAGAAGAAGAACCTAAACGCAGTTTTTATTTAAACGAAGCTATTAATTCAATGTGGAGTGTTCGTGAATTACAAAGACAAAGAGATTCTTTGTTATATGAAAGATTAGCTTTATCTGCTAATAAAGAAAAAACTCTTGAATTATCTGAAAAAGGACAAATCTTAAAAAGCAGTAAAGATTTAGTAAAAGATCCTTTTGTTCTTGAATTTCTTGATATTAAAGAAAATACAAACTATTTAGAATCTGATTTAGAAAAAAATATATTAGAACACTTAAAAGAATTTTTACTTGAACTTGGAAAAGGATTTAGTTATGTTGGAAATCAAGTAAGACTTACATTAGAAGAAGAGCATTTTTACCCTGATTTAGTCTTTTACAATAGACTTTTAAAATGTTTTGTTATAATAGATTTAAAAATTGGTAAAGTAACCCATCAGGATATTGGCCAAATGCAAATGTATGTTAATTACTATGACCGAGAAATTAAAAAGGATGATGAAAATCAAACTGTTGGAATATTACTCTCAACTAATAAAAATGAAACTGTTGTTAAATATACTCTACCTAAAGATAATAAAACAATATTTTCATCCGAATATAAATTACATATGCCAACAGAACAAGAATTAATCAGTGCTGTCGAAGAGGAAAAGAAAAATTTTGAATTAAATGAAGAAGATTGATTTAAAATTGAAATAGGTTGGTTAAAATTTAACCAACCTGTTTTAATTAATTATGCTGTTTCTGTTTTTTTAGTTGTTGCCTGTCTTTTGGCTTTTACTGGTTTTGCTTCTGGTACTTCTCTATTATTGTTTATAATAATCTTTGGAGGTTCTCCATTTTCTACAGTTGCTTTAGTTATTATACATTTTTCTATCTTAGGATTAGAAGGAATTTCGAACATTATGTCTCTCATAATTTCTTCTATAATAGAACGTAAACCTCTGGCTCCTGTTTTTCTTTCTATTGCTTTGTCTACTATTGACTCTAGAGCTTCTTTTTCAAATTCAAGTTCAACATTGTCTAGCTTGAATAGTTTTTGATATTGTTTTACTAATGCATTTTTAGGTTTTGTTACAATATCAATTAAAGCTTCTCTGTCTAATTCTTGCAACGTGGCTATAATTGGTAATCTACCTACAAATTCTGGTATTAAACCAAATTTTAATAAGTCTTGTGGTAGTAATTGTTCAAACACTTTGTATTTATCTATGTCTTTGTTGCTTTCTATTTTTGCTCCAAAGCCTATTGATTTTTGACCAATTCTATCTTTTACTATTTTTTCAAGTCCTTCAAATGCTCCACCACAAATAAATAGTATATTTGATGTATCTATTTGTATAAATTCTTGGTGTGGATGTTTTCTGCCACCTTGTGGTGGTACAGATGCAACAGTTCCTTCTACAATTTTTAGTAAGGCTTGTTGTACTCCCTCTCCACTAACATCTCTTGTAATTGATGGATTTTCTGATTTTCTTGAAATTTTGTCTATTTCGTCAATATATATAATACCTTTTTCTGCTCTTTCAATGTCATAGTCAGCTGCTTGGATAAGTTTTAATAAAATGTTTTCTACATCTTCTCCAACATATCCTGCTTCTGTTAATGTTGTTGCATCAGCAATTGCAAAAGGTACTTGCAAGATTTTTGCCAATGTTTGTGCTAATAAAGTTTTACCACAGCCTGTTGGTCCTAGTAATAAAACATTACTTTTTTGTAACTCTACATCATCTGGTTCATCTTGATGATTTATTCTTTTGTAATGGTTGTATACTGCAACAGATAATGTCTTTTTAGCTTCATCTTGGCCAATTACATATGAATCTAAAACCTCTTTTATTTCAGTTGGTTTAGGTAATTCGTCTCCCACTTTGGTTGTATACGTAATTTCGGCATCTTCATATATTTCTTCTTCTAAAATATTATTACATACCTTTATACATTCATCACAAATATATACTCCAGGTCCTGCAATAATTCTGCCTACTGCTTCTTGTGATTTACCACAAAAAGAGCATTTTACACCTTTAGTTTTATTTGCCATTTTTAGCTAATTTCCTTTCCATTTTATATAATTAAACTCTCTTTTCCATAATACCATCAATAAGTCCATATTTTAGTGCTTCTTCTGCTGTCATATAATTATCTCTTTCAGTATCTTTGTTAATTACTTCTAATGGTTGACCAGTTCTTTCACTTAAGAATTTATTTAATTTTTCTCTTGTTTTAACCATATGGTCTGCATGGATTTTAATTTCTGTTGTTTGGCCAGATAAGCCGCCACCACCAATTAGTGGTTGATGGATTAAAATTTCTGCATTTGGTGTTGCAAATCTTTTGCCTTTTTCACCTGCTGCTAAAAGTACAGCTCCCATACTTGCAGCCATTCCAATACATATAGTTGAAACTGGACATTTTATATAATTCATTGTATCTACAATTCCCATTCCATCTGTAATAGATCCGCCTGGGCTATTGATATATAAATGAATTTCTTTGTCAGGATCTTCTGACTCTAGGAATAACAATTGTGCAATTACTAAACTTGCTGAGGTTTGATTAACATCTTCTCCTAAAAATATAATTCTGTCTTTTAAAAGTCTTGAGAAAATATCATATGATCTTTCTCCTTTTGCTGTTTGTTCAATAACATAAGGAACCAAACTATTTTGCTCTTTCATATTTGTACCAACCTTTCTCTTTGGGTTTCATAGTAAGGCAAAATACATTAAATGAATTTTGCCAAAACTAGATAATAATTATTTTTTAAATTTTGCATTATCAACTATGAACTTAATAGCTTTTTCAAACTTCATATTGTTTTCGATATATTCTTTTACATATTCGTTTTTAAGCATTTCTTCTTCAGTTTTGCCATAGTTTTTAGCCATTTCTTTAAGTTTTTCTTCAACTTCTTTTTCTTCTGGCTTAATGTCTTCTTCTTTAATAATAGCTTCTATTACTAATCTTGATTTAACAGCTTTTTTAGCTTGTTCTTTCATTTCGTCTTTTACTTGTGCTTCTGTTTTTCCAGATAACATAAAGTATTGTTGTAAAGTTAAACCTTGATATTGTAATCTTTGTTCAACATCTTTCATCATGTTTGCAACTTCGCTGTCAATCATTCCTGATGGAATTTCTACTTCAACATTATCGCAAACTGCATTTATAGCAGCTTCTTCTGTTTCATATTCTGCCTTTTGCTCATTTTCTTTTTGCATTTTTTCTTTAATGCTATTTTTTAATTCTTCTAATGTGTCAAATTCGCTGACATCTTTTGCAAATTCATCATCCATTTTTGGAAGTTCTTTTTTCTTTATTTCGTGAAGTTTTACTTTGAATACAGCTGGTTTTCCTGCTAATTCTTTAGAGAAATAGTCTTCTGGGAAAGTAACTGTAATGTCTTTTTCTTCATCTAATTTCATTCCAATTATTTGATCTTCAAAACCTGGAATAAATGTGTTACTTCCAATTTCTAGTTCGTGTTTTTCTGCTTTTCCACCTTCAAATGGAACACCATCAATAGATCCTTCAAAGTCGATAACTGTAATATCTCCTTTTTCTACTGGTCTATCTTCAACGCTTACTAATCTTGCATTGTGTTCAGCCATATGTCCTAGTTCATGTTCTATGTCATGATCAGATACATTATACTCAATTTTTTCTAATTCTATACCTTTATATTTTCCTAATTTAATTTCTGGTTTTACTTGTACTACTGCTGTGAATATAAGGTCTTTTCCTTTACCAATTTGAGTAATGTCAATATCAGGTTGGCTTACAGCTTGAATATTATTCTCTTTAATTGCTTTATCAAAAATATCTGGCACTAATTCATTAAATGTGTCTTCATGGAATATTTCTGTTCCATATTGTTTTTCTACCATTTGCATTGGTGCTTTACCTTTTCTAAAGCCTGGAATTGTAAAGTATTTAGCTGTTTTTGCATATACTTTTTTCATTGCTTCATCAAATTTTTCTGCTTCTATTACGAAACTTAATTTTACTTCATTTTTGTTTTCTGTGTTTTCTACTTTTACACTCATTTTATAATCTTCCTTTCAAAAAAATAATTTAGCTTTTATATTATACCACATTTTTCAAGTATTTCAAGTGTTTATGTAACTTTAATTACATCAAAGTTTAAATAATCTGCACTTATTAGTTTAAATTCTATTCCGTCAACAATTCCTTCTACTGCATCTTGATGTGATTTTCCATGCAAATGGCCATAATAGCATCTTTTTATATCGTATTGTTTTAGTATTTTTAAAAACTCCGATTTTCTATTTGTATTTGATATTGGTGGGTAATGCATAAATACTATTATTTCCTTATCATCTCCATATTTTTTTATTCCATCTTCAATAGCTAACTGTAAACGAATACTTTCTCTTTTTATCATTTTGCTACTATTTTCTGTGTCTAGTAAATTCCAACCTCTAGTTCCTGTTAATATTTTATTCTCTACTAAGTAACTATTGTTATATATAAAGTCAATATTTTTAAATTTATTTTTTTTCAAGAAATTTCTCATATTTGTTACTGTTGTCCACCAATAGTCATGGTTTCCTTTTAATAACAATTTTTTTCCTGGTAATGAATTCAGGTATTCAAAGTCTTTGTAGGTATCTTGTAAATACATAGCCCATGAAAAATCGCCCGGCAATACAACTGTATCCTCTGGTTTAACTTTAGATATCCAATTATTTTTAATTTTTTCGCTGTGTCCCTCCCAGTTTTCTCCAAATATGCTCATAGGCTTATCTTGTGAAAATGAAAGGTGCAAATCAGCAATTACGTATATTGCCATTTGATTTTCCTTTCTTTAATTTATGCCTAAGTTTGGTACTGCATTTAAGCTTAAGTCTGATGTATTTCCTGTCATATATGTGTAATATCCTGCTGATGCTATCATTGCTGCATTATCTGTGCATAATATTGGTTCAGGATAATATATCTCATATCCTTTATCCTTTAGTTTTAGAAATTCACTTCTTATATATGTATTTGCAGATACTCCTCCTGCTAGTGTTATTTTATTTATATTTAATTCTTTTGCTGCTCTTATTGTATGATCTATTAACACCTCTGTAATAGTTTTTTCAAAGCTATTACACAAATCAGCTTTGTTTATATCTGGATTTTTGTGGTGTAGGTTTATAACTGCTGTTTTTATACCACTAAAACTAAAATCTAAGTTTTCTATATGTGTTTTTGGAAGTTCTATGTTTGGATTTCCTTCTTTTGCAAGTTTGTCCACTTTTGGTCCACCTGGATAGCCTAAGCCAATTACTCTTGCGACTTTATCAAAAGCCTCTCCTACTGCATCATCTCTGGTTCTTCCTAGTACTTCAAATTCCGAATAACTTTTTATATGTACTAAGTGTGTATGTCCACCCGAAATTACCAAACATAATAATGGTGGTTCAAGTTCTGGGTGTGTAATATAGTTTGCTGCTATATGACCATGTATATGGTTTGTTCCTACTAGTGGCTTATTTAGTGCATAGCTTAGTGCTTTTGCATATGATACACCTACTAATAAAGCTCCTACTAATCCAGGTCCATATGTACAAGCAATTATATCTATGTCATCCATAGTAATACCAGCTTGATTTATAGCTTCTTTTACTACATTTGAAATAGCCTCTATATGATTTCTAGAGGCTATTTCTGGCACAACTCCACCAAATTGTTCATGTATTTTTATTTGTGAATTTATTACATTAGAAAGAACTTCCCTTCCATTTTTTACAATAGAAGCAGAAGTTTCATCACAACTTGATTCAATTCCTAAAGTTATTATATCTTTCATTTTAAATTTCCTTTTACATAAATAGACTAAAGAGTCCACTAACTAAACTATCTATTCCAGATGTTATTGCGTCAATTGCTGGTGAAATAATTAGGCTTGCTATTGGTGTAATCCAAATTACAAGGAATATTATATAAAATACTTTTTCATGATCCTCAAACCATCTTTTTGCATTATATGGTAAAAATCCCATTAATACTTTTGATCCATCAAGTGGTGGCAATGGTATTAGATTAAATACTCCTAATCCCACATTTACAATTACGGCATATTGTAGCATTGTCATTATAATCATACCTGTTTGTGTTCCGATTGCAAAACCTGTAGCAAATACTTGTAATGCATAAAATATAATTGCAATTACAAATGCTAGTAAGATATTCATTATTGGTCCTGCTGCTGCAACTATTGCTTCTCCTGCCCTAGCAGATATTTTCCTGTCAAAATTATTAGGATTTATTTCTACTGGTTTTCCCCATCCTATATGAGTAAACACTAATAATACTACTGCTATTGGATCTAAATGTGTTAGTGGATTTAAGCTAAGTCTTCCTTGTATTTTTGGAGTATCATCTCCTAGTTTATATGCTGCTAATGCATGAGCATATTCGTGGAAAGTTATTGCTACAAGTACTCCTGGTAATGTAAGGAGTACACTTAGTATATCAAAATTTCCACTGAATAAGTTCATTACAACAATAAGTCCTAAGATTATATATAAATATCTAGTATCAAAATTCATTAAAAATTACCTTTCTAAATTAGTCTAAAGCAGTTGCATTGGTTATCCCTCTAGTCTAATAAAAACTTCAAAACAAGTATGTTTTTTAATTTTAAAAAAACTTTTCAATGCCACCTCACAAAATTTATTAAATCTCATTAAATTTTAGCAAACAGTAAATATTTAAATTGTTTAATTTTTGTTCTTCATATCATACTATACCATATTCTCAAAAAAATTTCAATTATTTACAAATATCTTATAAAAATTAAAAACTCCATTTTAAAAATACAATTATTTTTTTAGCTATTAGCCTTCTTTTTCTTTATCAGCCAATTCAAACACAGCTTTTGTGTATTTTAGTAATTCCTTTTTGTTTTCAAATCCACAAGTTTTTGCAAAATAATCTGCATATATTGTGTCCTCTTTTACTACTCCTGTTTGTATTGCTTTATTTATATTATAACTTTCTTTTGATGATATATCTCCTAGTCTTAAGTATTCTGTTACTGTTAGATTATAAATATTATCATTATTTTTTAACTTCTCATACATATCTGTTGTTATTATTCCATTATCTATTAGTTCATAATCATTTTTAAATTCTACAATTTTTTTGTCTGGATATTTTGTTACATTTGCAACTCGTTCTATATATTCTGCTTTACCTTCTTTGTTTATTTTCCCTACATTTACAGGTTTAAATATCATTATAATTGCAGATATAACAGCCATAATCAATAGTAGAACACCAATAGTACACACTAACTTTTTATTTAGCTTTATTTTCTTTCTAGTTTTAGTTCTTTTTCCTGCCATATAATCGCTCCCTTTATTTTTAAAAAGAGAACTAGAAAGTTCTAGTCCTCTCTTATGTAGTATTTTAGTTCATTTTTTTTTTTTTTGCAACTATTGTTGTTGCTCCAAGTCCTATTATTGACATACTTGCTATTGCTACATAAAGCATTATATTGTCGCCTGTTTTTGGATTTGAACCATTATCTTTCATTTCTTCTTTATCTTCTGGTTTTGATGGAGTATTGTTTTCATTGTTATTTTCGTTGTTGTCTTCGTTATTATTGTTGTCCTCAGCTTTTCTTGCTATTGTAAATGTTGTTTCTGCTTCTCCTCCATCTGTAAATGCTACTTTTAATGTATGTTCTCCAACTGCAAGTGTATCTACATAATCTTTATTTAATACAATTATTGTGCTTCCACTTTTGCTTGTATAATTTGAACTATCTACAAGTACATTATCTACATATACTTTGTTATTAAATAGGCTATAATCTGCATCTATTCTAAATCTTGCTTCTGTATCTTCTGTTATTGTATATGTTTGTTCTGCACCTTCTATTACTTTGTATTCTATTTTTTCTACTACTACTTTAATTTTCATATTTGATGTAATGTTCTTTAATTTTAATGTGTTGCCATCTAGTGTTTTTTCTACATCATTTACTAATACTTTTACTAGTTTGTAGCCTGTATTTGCTGTTATTGTGAAGTCTTTGTTGTCTCCATAACTTACTGTTACAGTTCCATCTGGATCTACTGTTGCTCCTGTTACTTCTTCTACTGTTACAGTAAATGGTATTTTCTTATAACTTACTTCTACTGTTTTTTCTTCATCTACTGTTATTTCTATTTCATTTCCCGTTGCAATTTTTTCTATTCCATTTACTAATACTTTATCTACCATATATCCTGTATTTGGTGTAAATGTTATTTTTACTTTACTTCCTTCTATAACATCTATTTTACTTGGTGTAATTGTTCCATTTCCACCAGGTACTGATGTTTTTACATCAAACTTATCTTTAACTACAACCTCAATATCAATATCAGTTATTGTTTTATAGTTTGTTGTATCAACTGGAGTAAATGTTGCTTTATATGTGTTTGTTCCTGCTGTTAACACTGTTGCAGGTGCATTCCATGTAAATCCTGTTGGTAATACTACATCTGATAATACTTTACCTTTTACAGAAGTTAATCCTGTTGGTACTGTATAGTCTGGTGTTGCTTGTGTGATTGACCAGTTAATAGTTAAATCACTATTTGATCCATCTTTCCACTCATAATTAGTTTTATCTTTAATTTTTGCAGTAATAGCATTATTTGATACATTTTTTGCTTTAGTATCACCAGTTACTTCTATATTAGAATTAACATTATTTAATGTAGGAGTAATATCACTACCAGTATATTCAAAAGTATCTTTAACTAAAGTTACTTTATCAAGTTGTGCCTTTTCAATAGTAAATGCTACACTAAATGTTCCTGTGTAATTTGCATTAGTATCAGGAACTTTATATGTTACTGTATAAGTACCAGCATTTGTAGGAGCTGTAGCACTATTATATGAAGTTGTTCCTGTTCCTTGATATTTTACTTCTAAATCACTTACATTAACTGTTCCAGCATTAACACTAATTGTTCCTGTTGGCTTTTTAGGATTTCCATCATAAGTAAATGTCTCATTATTAGAAAGTCCTGAAATATTTACATCAGTTTTATTTACAACATGAACTGTAAAATCTTTTGTTGTTTCTTTCCATTCAGGAGTATCATCTCCACCAAGATTTACTTTTGCTGCTGTAACAGTCATTACAACATCACCTTCAGTAGCTCCTGCTACATATTCATCATTTATAGCATCATATGTAAGTGCTGTTCCAGATTTAATAGAAAAACTTATGTTTCCTTCATTTCCAGTTACTGTTTGTTCTAAATAACCTTTTGATATAGAACCATTAACTCTTACATATTGATCAGCAATTGCTAAAGGTTGATCTGCACTTGTTACTTCAAGTACACCATTTACATGTGTTCCTATTGTATAGTTAGAAGTAATATCTTCACCATTTCTCGTTACTTTAACATTGCTTACAGCATTATTTGAAGAACCTACAAATTTTTGGCTACCAGTAATTGTAGCTTCTAACATATCACCAGATAATAATACACCATCAGTATATGTATAAGTATTTTTTGTTAATTCAGCACCATCATATACTTTAGTATCTGAATCAGCTGTTACAACTATTGGTGTTGTAATTGGGTTTACTGTTAATTTACCAGCAGCTTTTACTTTATTAGAGTAACAATTAGTTACATCAACACCATCTGCATTTGTTATTGTAATTTTTCCAATTGTATTATTTTCAATTTTTGTATCTTTAACATCTCTTACTTTACCAGTAATTTCTGCAGTAACTTTATCACCGTTAGGTAATTTATTATCAGTTACTGGACTTGCATTATTTGCCCATAAAACATCATAATTATTTTTTGTATGTTCTGTTCCATCATAAGTAAATGTATCATCAAAGCTTTTTACTTTTACTTCAGTATTATTTGGTGTGATTTCAAAATAAACACTAGCTTCACTTGCTGTATAATTTGGATTTTTTACACTTAATGTTGCCTTATATTCTCCCACTAATATAGGTAATTTATTTCCTATATTTGCATAGTTTCCAGAACTATCTTTTTTAGAATAAATGATTTCATAGCCATCAGCCCCTAAATCATCAACCCCTGTTGCAGTTGGAGTTTTAGTTTCTCCATAAACCCATGTACTATCTAAACCACTAATACCTAATCCTGTTAATTGTTCTGGTTCAACTTTTAATGTAACTGTTGCAGTATATGTTTTACCATTTTCATCAGTTACTGTAATTGTTCCAGTATAATTTCCAGCATTAAGACCAGTTTTTGCTTTAACTTTAAAATCAGTATTTGTTGCACCAATTCCTATTGTTGGTTGACTAGATATATTGATTTCAAATTTATCTGTATCAGACACTGTTACATTAGTAATTTTTAACTCAGCAGCACCAATATTAGCAATATTAATTATTGCTTCTGGCACAACAGTATATCCAAATGTAACATTTGGTAATGTAACATTATCAACACTTAAACCTGTTTCTTTAGCAAGTTTAATATATTGTGGTTGACTAGCACTTGTACCAGTTTTAACATCCATAACTAATGTTGCTTTATTTTCTAGTTCAATTACTCCATTAGCATCAGTATAATATACTTTTGTATCAGTTGGTATTACTTCATTAATTCTTTTTTCACCTAAAATATTAAATCCTAGTTTAACACCTTGACCTTTTACCATAAGTGTTTCAAAATTGAAGTTTGCCTTCATATTAGTCTTATCAGATGAAGGGAAATGAAATATTCCACCATCTGCTTTTCCAACTTCGAAAATACCTTTTTTAACATTAACATTTAAAGTAATGTTTTGCTCCTTAGGTTCTGTATCAGAGAATACATCAAATATATATTCATCCCATGAACCTGTTCCAGTAACGGCATAAGTTCCACCATCAATTGTAAATCCATAAGTCTTAGGTAAATTTTTTAATTCTTCAGCCATATCATTAGTAGATAGTCTTACTCTGCCAGTATGTCCTTCTTCAATTATTTTACCATTATTACCATTGCCACTATCTTTAATGGTTAAATTACTTCTAAAATTATAATTATTTTCATCTTTATAACCATAATAGAATGTTAAATTGTTTTCTGTTACATCTAGAGTATTACCTGCTAAATCCAAGGTAACATTACCTAAAACATAAAATCCAAGAAACTTTGTCAACTTAATATCTCCGCCTAATTTAATAATAGTATCTTTGCTATTATTAATTTGATTAGCTGCAGCTATTAATTCATCTTCTTTTGTAGCCGTTAATGTTTGAACTTCTTTTTTCTTAACTGTAATTGGACCCCAATAAGCATCAATTGTATCAAGTGTTGCTGTTCTATTTGCTATTTTAGTGCCTTCTCTATCATAATACTCTATAATAGAATCAGCATCAATTACATCATCAACAGTTAAAGTAGAACTATTTATCAAAAATGTTTTATCAGGTGTATTTTTGCTTTCTTTAGTAACATTTGAAAATTTTACGCTTTCATATGCTCTAGTATCTACTAATTCATGAAATCCAGTAACTTTTAGATTTTTAAAAACTACATTATTAAATCTATAACCACCAGCGGTTTGCCAAAAACTGTCAAAATCTTTTATATATTCAACATCTATACCATACATTTCACCATCCATTTCAAAATTAACAGTATATTCAGCCTTCCTAATTTCGTTATAAATTGGTGTGTAGCCAGTATCAGTTAAAAGATTAAGTTTTGCAGTTTTACTACTACTTGAATTAATGAATTTTAAATCCAAAGTATTATAATAAATTAATTTTAACTTATATTGTTGTGGTATAGTTAATGTAAAGCCATTAAAATCCAAAGTTTTAGACATTTCAAGAGAGAAAGTTGTATCAAAATCTTCACTTAATGTAATGTCACTAGTAAGTTTAACTACATCAGTTACATTATCACTCATTTTATCAGTTAAATCTGAATAATTATTAACTTCTGCAGTTGTTTCTGCATTTACATTAGTAGCCCCAATTAGTAGAAAACTAACTAGCATTAATAATATTGCTACTAAATATTTTGTTTTATTTTTCATAAAACCATTCTCCTTTCATTTGCTTGTTTTATTTTTAATTTTATCTATTAAATTTTTTATGTTGTCTCTAAATAGGATTATTCCTATAATTATAAGTACTATAATTATGAATATCATTCCACCAGCCATGTTCTTACTGTCTTGTTCTAGTGCTTTTGCTAGTTCTTCTTTGTTTGAAATTTTTGTTTGATATACATTAAAAGCATAAGCTCCTGTATCTAATTTATACTCTTCAAATCCATCTCCTACTTGTTTAGCAAGTATTGATATGTCTCCTAATTTTTCTAAATTTACATAGCTCATTTTTATTCTTATATCTCCAACACTAGGCCCCCATTTTGAATTTGTTAGGTATTCACCTTTTCTCTTAAATCCTTCTATTTCTGGTAGTTCTACTTTTTCATTGTTATTTATTCTTTGTGTTAATTTTTCTGAAACAGTAAATTCTCCTAAATATGCTTCATCACATTTATTTATACTGCTCATTGATTTTTCTGGGTTTCTATATATTCCCCCTGAACCTGATACAATAGATTTTTTTTCATCTTTTTCGTTCCATTCATAACCAACTTCATCAGTACCTGCTTTATATTGATACATCTCTACTATTTTGTTTACCTTGAATGTATCTAGCTCTATTCCAAATGTATTATCTTTAAATACTTCACTTGCTTTAAGTTTTCCAGAAACTAAAACAAGTTTGCCTTCGTTTTCTGGAAGTACTTTTGCTTCATTCAAAATAAATACTTTATCTAATACTTCTGGATTTGCTCCACTTTCCTGTTTTATGGCTTTTGCTACTAGAAAAACTGAAAAAATAACAACTATTATATATATTACAATTTTTATTTTTTTAGCCATATATACTTTCCCCTTTATTGTTCATTCCAAACTCTTTTTTCAACAGAATCTGCTATTTCTTTATATTTAAGTCGATTTCCACTTGCTAAATTTACTGTGCTAGCAATTGTATCTTTCATATTTGCCTTTGCTGTTTCCATACTGCTCTCATCTCCACTTAACTTAGCTTTTGCAAGTCCTCCAAGTGCTTTTATTGCATCTACACTTTGTTTCATATTTCTTCTTTCTGTTTCTGTTCCTGTAAATGATTCTTTTATTCCTCTTGCAAATGATTTAAATCGTGGCTCTCTTAAAAAGATTTCATCTAAATGGTTTATTGGATCTTTTACACATAAATCGCTGTTAACATTTTTTCCATAACAAATTTTTATTGTTTTCACATATGGATGAGCCATTGCTTTTTCTTGTTCTGTCATTCCGACACTGTCTATTCCATTTTTACAATATAAGTTTATTTGAACACCAACTTCTGAATATTTTTTTCCACCTTCTTGATTGTTTAAACTAGAATAGATTTCATAATCTTCTATTTGATCATATCTGAATAACTCTTTAAAATTTTTCTTTTCTGTTTTTGGAGTAATCACCTCAAACATCGCTATACTATCTGCAAAAACTATACCGCTAAATTGATAAAATGTTCTAAGTTTTTCTTCTTCACTTAATGGTTCGAAAGCTTGTTTGTATAGAATATCTTGCTTTTTCATGTATTCAAAGTGCTGCTTTGCATATTCTGAATCAAATTTTGAAATATCTATAAATGCACTACAATTTTTTTCACAATCTCTACATATATATTTCTTATCTCTTAGTTTTTTTCTTGTAAGCACTCCAACTTTTTTGTTGCAGAAATAGCATTCTTCCTTTGAAAATATTCCCATAAAATCCCCCCTTTAAATTTATAAATTTTTACTCTATATCATTTTTCAAATTTAATTTTTAATTATTTCCTTAAAATCAAGTTTATTTGAACTTCCTGTAACATTTGTATTGTTTGCACCTTCCATTGTGGAATTATCAAGTCTTCTTCGTTTTGTAACAAATTTATCGTATTCTCTTAAATTTGTCATATTTGTTTTTGTTTCTGTTTCATGGCTATGCCTTGCACCACTATTTCTATATCTTGAATGCATTATCCAGAAATATATAATACCACTTAATAAAAATAGCCATGGCCAATTATTATCATCTGTTTTTGTGAATATCATTGCAATTATACCTAATATTTCAACAAGTGCTGAAATCAATACAAGTTTTGGCATATGTATTGGAACACTTCCCATTGTTTCCTTTGTTCTTGCATTTACAGCTACATAATGAAGTAAACTCTTATTTCCTTTTTTTTGTTGATAGCTGTAAAGCCATACTGGTAAATATGCAGATTTCCATTGTTGTCCTTTTACTTCTAAATTTTCAGTATCCCATCTAACACCACGGTCATAAAATCCTAGAGTTTTATTAGCTGCAAATCTTGCTACATCTTTTGATTGTTCTTGAACTAAACCTTTTAATTCCTCAACATTAGTATCTCTTTTTTCAGATGTATATCCCTTAATGTAGTTTGCATCCCATTTTACGCAATTTTCTGTATCAAATGGCATTATTGAATTGATTATATTGTTTGTTTTGTCTTTAGATCCTGTGTCTAATTTATCTTTACTTGATTCTACGGTTAAGCCTTCTATTGTTAAATCAAATTCTCTTTCTACATCATATAAGTCTGCATCATAGTATGTATCATAACTATCCCCATTTTTTTCTGTCCATCTTTTTGTTTCATGTTCTCCCTGTCCTTTTAAATTTGCATGTGTATTTGCATCAACTATCATATATGGCAAATATACTCCCATTACGTTATCTGTTGTAAATTCTTTTTTAAACATTGGATGTGCAAAGAATTTTCTTTTACCAACAAATTTTTCTATTGCTTCCTTTGCTTCTTTTTTAGGAATGCTAAATGGCAATACTGTGTCTGGTACTGCACCATTTGGTATTTGTTGATTTACAGATAATGTATTTCTACACCAGTGACACCTAGCTTGTGTTGCTTTGGCAGTATCTACTACTACCTCTGCACCACAGCTACTACATTTAAACGTTACCATGTCATTTGTATCTGCTATTATATTTGTAGCACCTGACCCTACTATTTCTCCTTCTAGTTTGCTTATGTCTTTTTCCATTGCATCTAGTTTTTCTGGTTCAAATTCGTGTCTACAAAAATTACATCTTAATTTTCCATTTTTTGGGTTCAAAGAGATATCTGTTGCTCCACATTTAGGACATTTGTTTTGTCCATCTTTTGCATCTACATCTGTTTTTATAACAGTTGCATTATTTTCTTGTACTTGAGATATTTCTTCTTGATTTTCAACTACACTTTCATTTTCGTTCATTTATTAAACCCCCAAAAGTTTTTTCTTTGCTTCATCAAATTCTTCTTGAGAAATAACGCCATCATCTAATAGTTTTTTTAATTTTGCTAATTTTTCATAAGGATCTTCTTGTTGTTGTGTTTGTTGTTGAGGCTGTTGAGGTTGTTGGTTAACTGGTTGTTGAAATCCTCCCATAACATTTCCAGCAGCATTCATGCCCATTCCCATAAATGCCATTCCAGCTCCTCCACCATTTTCTCCAGCTGCTTGGAAACCACGAGCAACTGATTGTTGCATAAATGAATTTCCTCTGGCTCCTGATAGAGCATCTGCCTTTTTTACATCGCTTAATAATTTCTTCGTGTCTTCATCATATTCAATTGCTGTTATTGCAACTTTTACTATTTCTAATCCTCTTCCAGATTTCCAAGTATATCCTTCTTCTACTGCTTGTGATAAACTTTGAGCAAATCCTATCTGGTCACCTTGTATTTTTGATATACGGTTTCCTCTACTTGGGTCATTTGTATAATTTGAAAATGCTGCTGATAAGCTTCCTACTACTTCATTAAATAATTGTTCACCTGCTGGATTATCCATATCAGCAAAATCAAATACTTCTGCACCTGGTCTTAAATATTCCATTGGAACAAAGTTTTTTGCAAATAGTATTGGATCTACTATTTTCATTGTATATGTTCCTCTTGTTATAGCTCCAACCTGTGTTCCTAAAAACGCATCATCCCAATAAATTTCAGCTTGTGTTCCAAATCTATTTCCTGGTATTTCTTTTAGATTTACATATATAACAGTTTGCTCTCCACCTGGTGTTCCACCAAATTTGAATCTCTCCCAAGATGTTTTTAGTGTTGATGAAAAGAATCCATCTCCTGCTAAAAATGATTGTGAATTTTGATCATCTGATGAATATATAAAACCACCTGGTTCTGTTACACATCCTGTTATTGCTCCATCTTGGAATGTAAGTAATGCTGTTCCTTCAGGTACTACTATTTTACTGCCATTTGTTATTATGTTTTCTGATCCTTTTGTATTTGATCCTCTTCCACTGTCTGTTCCTCTTCTTTCAGCTCCAAAAATTGCGGCTGTTGCTGGCACATCACTTCTTGGTACAATAAAATCCTTCCATTGATCTGCAAATGTTCCTCCTAATGCTCCTGTAAATGCTTTAATAAATCCCATATTTAATTCCTCTCTTTCTATTCTTATATTATATTAATCTTGAGTTGTAAAGTTATTTAATACATTATTAACTAACTTTTCTCCAAGACTATCATCAACCCCAACATACTGAATATATAGAAAATCATATACTTTTCCATCTTTTTCAAAATAACCTGCTATCCAAGTTTTGTATTTCTCTGGTGATGAGCTTTCTCCTATTGCATGTCTTGATACATCTACTTTAACTTTTTGTCCAAATAATGTATAATCTTCAAATTTCATTTTGAATGTTTTTTCTTGGTAAGCAAGACATGTATCTAAATCTTTGTAATTACCTTCATTCCCATAATATGTTAGTCTGAAAGAAGCTCCTTCTCCTTTGTATTTATTTACTTCTTTTAAAGCATATATGCTTGTTACACCATTTGTATCTGGATATTGATTAACATAATACTTGCTTTCATCTGGATTTTCTAGGTTTTTTACTATTAATTTATGGTTTGATGATATTATTCCATCAACTTTTTTACCTTCTATCTTATCATTTAATGTCATAGAACTTAAGATATTTTTTAATTCTTTTGTTTTTGCAAATTCTGTTACATCTAAATTTGCTCCATTATTTTTGTTTTTACTTATTTTGACTATAACTTGTAAGCAACTACCTTCTTCATTTTTGTTTAATAAGCTTACTCCATAATAGTTGAATTTATCATAATACTCATATCCACCTAATTTAGTATAATTTGTTTCCGCATAATTTTCTTGGCTAGACTTATTCTCTTTTTCTTTTTTCATTGAACTTTCATATGTTTTTGAAAAATTAAATGAAATTTTGATATTTTTTTCTTCGTTTATAAGTTTGCCTGCTACATATGGTGTGTTTTCTAAATCTGCTTCGAATTTATATCCTGCATCTTTTGGATATTTAATTGTAAATTCAAAAGGAGCATATTCATCAACTAATTCTGCGGTCTCCATATTTTTATCTCCTTTGTTTTTAACGCAACATACTATTATTATACATAAAACAAGTACACTTATTAATACTGCAAAAATTATTTTCTTATTCATTTTACTTCCCCCTAAAATTAAATTTTACAAGTTTTTTATAGCATTTTCATATTCTATTTTTCATAGCTTACTTAACACTATTAATTATTTATATATATTTCTTATTTTCACCACCTTTATTTATAATAATTTCAAATTAAAAACTAATATATTGATATGTCTTTCACTAAGTTTTTATAATCAGTTATTGTAAATTTTCCATCCATACCACTAATCATTAGTGGTATTGTAAATTTTGTATCGCCAAATTCATATTCTACACCAACTCTTGGAAACACTTCTGTACATTGTGTTTTTATTAATAGTGGTGTTCCTACTGCTTCTAATAATAATTTTTCAGAATATAGTTCTCCATTTTCTGATACATTATATTTCCAAATTCTTAATGTGGCATCTAAACTTTTTGGAATGACTATAAATTGATATTCATCTCCTTCTACAACAGTTGTTAAAGATTCATATTCAATATCAGAATTAAAGTATTTTTCTTTAATTTGTGCTTCTTTTCCCTTTTCTATATATCCTATTGCAATACATTCATTATTTTTAAAATTAACTTTTGTTGATAAGTTATCTAAAAATATTCCCTTAAAGAAATTTGCCATTCTTTCTGTTGGACTTGATGCAATTCCTGTTTCTGCATCAAGAGTGTATTCTGCCACTAATTCTGTATTATGATATATTGTTACATATATTATATTGGGTCCTACTTCTGTACAAGTTACGTTGTCTGGTTTATAGCCATAATGCTCTTTATAGAAAAGAGCTATTACTTTTCTCCATTCTTCTAAACTAATATTCTTAATGTCATTTGGTATTTGATTTTCAACATTTTCAGAATTGTTTTCATTCTTTTTTGTCATATTACTATTTGCATTATTGTCTTTATTAATTATTTTAGTATAGATAAAATATCCACTTATCATTAATACTGCTGTTAAAACTGCTGTAATTGCAATTGTTATAACTATTTTTTTCAAGAGAAACCTCCTTTGTGAATTTAATATTCCTCTTAATACATTTTCCTGTTATTAATATAATTATAAGAAATTTATAACATAAAATCCATTAAATTACTATTGTACTTTTGGTGCAAATTTTCATTAAATTTTGCACCAAAAGTGCAAATTTTATAAAAAATGTTTATTTTTGCAAATTTTTATGTTACAATATACCTTGATGTGAGTGGGTTAGGAGGTTTCGGTTTTGTATAATATTATTGTAATTGATGATCATAAAATGTTAAGAGAAATGATTTCTGAAACATTAAATACAAGAGGGTTTAATGTTGTTGCTTCTAGTGGAGATGCAAAAGACTCTGTATCTTTATGTGAAAAATTTAAACCTGACTTAATTTTAATGGATATTTGTACTGAAAATAATTCAAGTGGATTAGCTTATTCAAAAATAATAAAAGAGAACTTTCCAAGTGTGAAAATTATTCTTATGACTGGTGTGCCAGATTTAACATTTATAGACAAGGCAAAAGCTAATAATGTTGATAGTTTCATTTATAAAAATATTAGTAGTGATTCTCTTATAACTACTATCCAAAATACTATTGATGGCTATTCTTTATATCCAAGTTCTAATAGTCCTAAATCCAATATTCCTGATGTTTTAAAGGATCTAACAGATACCGAATTAGGTGTTCTAACTGAGTATTGTAAAACATTAGATAGAGATGAAGTTGTAAAAAAACTTGGAATATCTGTAAGAACCCTAAAATCACATATTTCATCTATTTATGAAAAAACTGGTTATAATAATTTAGCAAAACTTGCAATATATTGTGTAGGTAATGGTTTAATAGTTCCAAACCTCGAAACTCCAAAAGAGTAAAAAAAATAACTGCTATTTCAATGTTAGCAGTTATTTTTTATTGATATATTTACCGAAAATTCTGGAACTGTTGAAATATAGAACATTCCTCCTAGTTTTTTTACTTTTCTTCTCATATCTTTTATTCCCTGATTTTCTGTAATAAATTCGTTTGGCTTTCTTCCATCATTTGTTATTATCATATATGTTTCTTCTAATGTTTCCTTTATATTTACAAATACCTTTGAACTCCCTGCGTGTCTTATTGCATTTGTGGTTGCCTCTCTTATTATTTCAAAGAACACTTTTGCAGTTTCTTTATTTTGTGGTAATTTGCCATCTATAATAATGTCTGTTCCATTTTTCTTGTGTATTTTTATTAAATTTTCTAGATTTGTATTTATGTCATCTGTATCTTCAATATCTATGAACATTTTTTGTATCATAAATTTTATTTCTTCAAAATTTTCTTGACTTATCTTTTCTTTGTTTAAGTATTGTTGCAGTATAGAAAGATTTTGTCCTAATATATCGTGATATTTGTTTTTTAATTTTAGTAGATTCTTTTCCTTTTCTAATTCTTCTATATTATCAATACTTAATAATATTTTTTTATTATTTTCTTTTAACTTTTTATTTTGTTCATCTAACTTTTGATGTAATTTATATTCTTCTGTTATATCAAATGTAATTATTTCATTATTATTTATCACAAATACATAATATTTATCTTCTACTTTTACGCAATAATTTTTATCTAACTGGTTTATACTTTGTCTTATTATATTTGTTACATAGTCTTCCTTTATGTTTAATCTGTCTAGTATTTCATACATTTTATTGTTTATTAATTTTGCTTTCTTGCCTTTTAATACTAAAATTCCAAACTCACATTCATCTATAACTTTTTTTATTGAAAAGTCAGTAATAGTTTCTTTTTTGTAATATCTAAAATACATATATATAAGTGAAATAATTTCGTATATTATGCCTAGCAATGCAATTATAAATAAGCTATTTTTTGATATACTTTCTTGCATAAACAATGCTATAAATATTGTTATAGAAACAATATATTCTAGTGCATAATCTGTTATATTTTTATTTATTATTCCTTTTTTTAGTATAATTTTTAGAATCTGCCATACTAACAAAAGACACAGTATTCCTATAATTGCTACCATAATACTAATTTTCTCCTCTTAAAATTTTCAATTTTATAGTTGTTCCATCTTCATCTACTATTTGCTCAATTTTCAATAATTTTTCTAATTGTAATTTTTCTATTTCTTTTTCGAAGTTCTTATGTTTGCTATCAAATAAATATTTTATTTCTGTATATGAGTGGTTTACTTGTATATATATAATAAAATTAGTTTCTTTAAATTTCATTATTGTTTCAAATATTATCTCATAGATATTTGCTGTTTCACCGCTACTTATCTCAAAATTGTTTGTTTTCAAAACTCCATTTATTCCTAGTGCTTGTGCTTCTATTAACATTTCATTTATTATTATTTCTAGTCTTTTATTATCATATTTTTCTTTGTTATAGCTTGATATTACTAAACTACTCATTCTTTTACAATAATTTAGTAGTAGTTTTATATTTTGCATTTTGTCTATGTCTGTTATCTTCATTTCTTTTATTAGTTCATTTATTAAGTCTCTTTTCTGTTCTATCTTTTCATCTAGTAGCTCTATGATTTCGCTTTTTAATTTTGTTTCATATATTTCTGTTGCAATCTTTCTTTGCTTTTGTAATATTGTTTCTTGTTCTATAAGCTCTTGTTGTATTAATTTCAATTCTTTTTCATACTCGTTTATTTTACTAAAATCTTTTTCTTCTATTGAATAGCCACCACTTATAGCCTTAACATTTTTTACAATGTTGTTATCTTTATATGTATTTTTTACCTTATTATCTTTTATATCATTTATTATATTTTCTTTTAGATTTATGGAATGATTTGTTGCAATTCTAGTTTTTCCATCTTGTGATATGATTTCTAATGGTAAATTTGAATTTTTAAATATCTTCTTATATCTGAAATTATTTGGTATCAAATTAAAGTCAAGCATCATTTCTAATCCTACACAAAATAATGTTCCTATTATTACTGACATATTCGTTTTTCTTATTACTGGAACATTTTTTATATATAAAATTGTATATACTACACCAATTAAAATAATTATTGATATTGAGATTATGTTTTTGTACCCTTTATTTTTGCTTGATTTTATTAGATTTATTATTGCTACTACTATTAAACATAGAATCCAAGCAACTATTATAAAATACCCTATATTATGATTATAATCATTTATATTGCTTTTTATTTTGAACACAATATTATGTAGGCTATTTGTAATTACTAATAAGAATAGTATTATTGATATAATTATTGTGGCAATTCTTCTTTTTTTATTCTTACTATTTATTAAATAACTACTACAATTATAATAAAATGTTGGAATCAGCAATAGTGGTATGTAATACAAATACCACAGCATTTCTGTTACAAAACCTGTTGTATATGTTTTAAGTATTCTTACTACCATCCAAAATGCTAATAGCACACCTATTGATAATACATATTTTTTTAGTGTTTTATCAAATATTCTTATATATAATAGTGTTATCCATATTGTATATATTGCTAATGCTAATATGGTTTGTTGAGTCTGTGTCATATTTACCCCTTTTTATTTTTGATTTTTATATAAATTATATTTGTCTACAATATAATAACATAATAGCAGATTTTCTATTTTTTTTCAACATAAAGCAAAATACTAGCCTTTTCTAGCTAGTATTTTATAACTTTCTTTTGTATTAAAAAGTTTTTTTATTATTTTAAATTTTTTTCATAGAGTAAAAGATCTTAATGGATTATAATTTAATGACCTTATTTTTCTTTAATAGAATGTAATACTACTCTATATTTGTTGTTATTTGCACAAGTTGATAATGTTAATATATTATCATCTTTTGAAACATCAACATTAAAATCTTTAATACTTCTTTTCTTTAAGTTTTTTATAAAGCCTTCAAATTCATTGTCATTTTTAAATTCTGTTTTTATATAATAATCTTCATTTTCTATTTTATAAACAGAAAATACTTTATAAATACATTTTTCATTTTCAGTATATAAAGTGATATTGGTATTTTCTTCATTCTCATACCATTTAGCATTTAGTATATTTAGCATACTGCCAAACATTGAGCCATCTCTCATATTGTGACCATAGATTACAATATTTTTATCTGTATTATCAAACTTATTTCTATAATCCGCAAAAATCCATCCTGCCGAATTATTACTTTTATCGAAACTATGGTTTAAATAAAAGCTATTATTTGTTCCTTTTACTACAGGGTATTCAATATTTGTATTGTTTACTTTAAGCCATGCAATAGCTTCGTTATTTTGTTTTTTTAATTTACTAAAGTCTACTGTATATTTCTCTTTGTTGTTTTCATCTTCGTTTTTCTCTTCAACAATTACTGTGCTTTTTATTTGTTCTACTATTTTATTGTTATTTGTTTTATCTTTATACCATTTAAAGATTTTAATTCCAGAATATATTAATACAGAAAGTAAAATTATATATAGAATAAGATTTAAAATTGCTTTCTTATATTTTTTATTCTTTTTTCTTCTCATTACTCACATTGTCCTTTCGTATATAAAGTCTAGCTAATAACTCCGGCTAGCCTCCATATATTGACTTACTATTCTCTTGCTTTTTTTCTGTTTACTAATGTTAGTGTTCCAATAGTTGCTATAGAAGCTACAAATAGCATTATACTTGTTGTAATATTATCTCCTGTTTTGGGATTGCTTGTTTCATTTTCTGTTTGTTCTGTTTTTCCTTTAACATTTGTCGCGATAATTCCATATTGACTTAAATGTGATGTTTCAAATACTATATATCCATCTTTTACCGTTGCTGGTATTGTTTCTTTTATTTTATCATTTGAAATATATACTACTTCATATTTGTCAAATCCTTTTAAGTCTTCCGGTAATGCAATTCTTATTTTCATTTTAATATCACTAATTTTAACTATTTGACCATTTTCTAATACATTTATATCTACTACATATTTAACATTTTTGCTTGTTAAATCTTTTTTTACTTCTACAGGTTTTATATCTAGTTTGTAGTCTTTGCTAACTTCTTTTGCAAATTCAATTTTTGCTTTTGTTTTTCCTGTGCTTTGAATTTCTTTTACTGTTTCTTTAACTGGTTGTTCTGGTTCTCCTGAAGTTTTAGTCCAAGAAGCATATAAAGTTACATTTTTATATCTCTCATAACCGTTTGTTTCTTTTATTTTAGTATCTTTTTCGAATTCTTTATCTGTTTCTTCATTTATATCCCAGAATCTCCAGTAAACATAATTATAGTTTTCTCCACTACCATCTTTTTTTGTATTCCAACCGTTAAATGTATATCCTTCTCTTACTGGAATGTATGGTAATAATGACATTGTTGTTCCTGAATTATTTCCTCCTATGTAGTCATAACTATTAGATTCTTTACCATCTATTTTACCGCCATTAGCATTTAATTTTAGTACAATTCCATCACCTTTAAAAGTATCTTGAGTATATGTAGCAGTTATTTCTATACAGTCACGTTTAGCAAAATAACTAGAATCAATAGAAGTTACAATTTTTCCATCTAACTCCCATCCCTTAAATGTGTATCCTTCTCTTACAGGTATATATTTTGTTAAATCAACTGTTTTAAATTCATTACTTTTACTTGTTAATTTTATAATGCTTTGTCCATTTACTTCACCTGCAAATGGATCAAGTGTTAAATAATATGTACCAGTTCCTTGTAATACTTTATCAGAAAATTTTGCATAAAGAGTTAATCCATTCGTATATGTTTCGCCTTCTGCTAACTCTCCACTCCAGCAAAAATCAGTTATTGCTATATCTTCGTTAACCTTTTCTCCTATAAAGCTTCCCCAATATGCAAATTCAGTTCTACCATTGAAAGGTACTATTCCTTTTGTTAAGTCAGATAATTTGACTGTCGTTTCTCCCTCTGTAACATTGAATTTTATAATCTTTTGGTCTTTACCATCAATACTGGCATTTTCTTCTGTGCTAGTTAATATTAATGTATATTTTCCATCATCACTAATTGTTGCTGCATTTACTCTGTTTGAAAAAATAAACAGACATATACTAGCTAAAATAATCGCTAAAAATATTAAACTTTTTTTAATTTTCATTTTACTTTTCCTCCTTAATGTTCTCTTGAATTTTTACTTTTTTAACATTAATTATTATTAATGTTATAATTCCTAATATAGCAATTGCAAATAATACAATGTATATTATAATATTATCACCTGTCTTTGGATTTGTTATTCTTTTCCCCCCTTTTAACATATTTTTTATTTATTCTATCACATGTATATTTTTATTGCACTTTTTTCGCCAAATTTTCAGTTGTTTTTTTGGCGATTGTGTTTTTTATATTTTTATGATATATTATAATAAAAATTGTATTATATGGAGGTTTTTTATGACTTTTTGTGAGCAATTAAATACATATATAAAGCAAATCGGATGCTCTTCTAAAGAGCTTGTAAATGCCTCGGGTCTATCTACTTCTGTTATTAGTCGTTATCGTAGAGGAGATAGAAGACCTAATATAAGGGGTAAACAATTAGTTCAATTAGCAGATGGTTTGTATGAGCTTTCTAGTTCCAAAAAATTGAATATAACAAGAGATGAAATTTATAGCAATCTTTCCAGCTCTTTAAATGATGTTTCTATTGACTTTGAACAATTAAGTAAAAATTTTAATGAGCTTATTGCAACTTTAAATATAAATATGTCCGAATTATCTCGCTTTAGTTTTTATGATGCTTCTTTGCTTTCTAAAATTCGTACTGGGAACAAAACTCCCTCAAAGCCTAAAACCTTTATTGAAAATGTTTGTAGTTTTGTTGTAAACAAATATAAATCGGAAAATGATAAAAAATCAGTAGCTATTCTTATTGGTAGTAATTCAAAAGACTTAAAAGATAATTCTAATTATTACAATAGATTATTTAAATGGTTATCTACCAATTTAGTTCAAACTAATAATTATATTGACGACTTTTTGAATAATTTAGATAAATTTGATTTAAATGAATATATAAAAGCTATACACTTTGATGAAATGAAAGTACCTACTATTCCATTTTATAAAGCAATTTCTAAAACATATTATGGTATAGAAGAAATGAAAAAAGGAGAATTAGACTTTTTTAAAGCAACCGTTCTTTCAAAAAATAATGAACCTGTTTTTATGTGTAGTGATATGCCTATGGAAGACATGGCACAAGATGTTGAATTCAGTAAGAAATGGATGTATGCTATTGCTATAATGCTAAAAAAAGGGTTACATCTAAATATTATTCATAATGTTGATAGACCATTTAATGAGATGATGTTAGGTTTAGAAAGTTGGTTACCAATTTATATGACTGGACAGGTTTCTCCATACTTTTTAAAAGGATTGAAAAATAATATATATTGTCATTTTAATTATGTTTCTGGTGTTGCTGCTTTATATGGCGAATGTATAAACGGTTATCATGATAAAGGTAAATATTCTTTAACAACAAATAAAAATGATATTTCTTATTATAAAACAAAAGCACAATGTTTGTTAAGTAAATCTACATCTCTCATGGATATTTATAAAGAAGAATCCAAAAATGCTTTTAATGCCTTTTTATCCTCAAGTGTAAAAATTAAAGCCAGTCGCAGAAGGATTTTGTTTTCTTTACCAATACATACTATCTCAAACAATTTACTTTTTAAAATTTTAAAACACAATAATGTTTCTGCTAAAAGTATAAAAGTAATACAAGAATCTGTAGAATTTCAGAAGGAAATATTTAAGAATACAATAGAGCAAAGTATAATTGAAGATGAGATATCAATTCTTTCAAAAGAAGAATTTGAAGAGGCAAAACCATTTCTTTTCCTTGCAGATATTTTTTATGATAAAAAGCTTTATTATACATACGAAGAATATCTAGAGCATTTGGATTTGACTAAAAAATATGAAAGAGAAAATAAGAATTATAAGTTAAGTGTAAACAATAATAATACATTTAAAAACATACAAATTTTAGTCTGTGAAGAAAACTGGGTTATGATTTCAAAAGCCAATAGTCCCTCTATTCATTTTGTAATTCATCATCCTAAACTACGAAATGCAATTGAGAATTTTATTCCACCCGTTGTTGAATAAAGTAAACAAATTCAATAAAGAACTACTTATTTTGAATGAAGTAGTTCTTTATTATATACTCATATGAATTGGTAGAAATCTATTCTTATTCATATAAGTACAATCACTCCTATATTTTACATATCTTCTTTCTTAGAAGAATCTATCGATATTTTATTCTAATGGTTTCATTGTTGGGAAGAATAATACATCTCTTATAGATGCTGAGTCTGTAAGTAACATTATTAATCTGTCTAGTCCTATGCCCATTCCTCCTGTTGGTGGTAAACCAATTTCTAATGCAGTAACAAAATCCTCGTCCATTCCACCAGCTTCTTCGTCACCTTTTTCTTTTGCTTCCGCTTGTTTTGCTAATCTTTCATATTGATCTATTGGGTCATTTAATTCTGAATATGCATTTCCATATTCTCTACCACCAATAAATAATTCAAATCTTTCTACTAATCTTGGATCATCTTTTCTTCTTTTTGTAAGTGGTGATATTTCTACTGGATAGTCTATTATAAATGTTGGTTGTATTAATGTATCTTCAACAAAAGTATCAAAAAATTCATTTATAATATGTCCTCTTGTATTTTTTAATTCTTCATATTCTACACCTTTTTCGTCTGCTATTTTTCTAGCTTCCTCATCTGTTTGAATAGTATTGAAATCAATGCCTGTAACTTCTTTTATTGAGTCAATCATTGTTACTCTTCTCCAGCTTGGAGTTAAGTCAATCGGTGTTCCTTGATATGTTATTTTTGTTGTTCCTAGTACGTTTTTAGCAACAGTAGAAATTAATTCTTCTGACATATTCATCATATCATTATAATCTTCATATGCTGAATACCATTCCATATTAGTAAATTCTGGATTGTGTTTTATATCCATTCCTTCATTTCTAAAGTTTTTACCAATTTCAAATACTTTGTCAATTCCACCAACTGTTAATCTTTTTAGGTTTAACTCTGGTGCAATTCTTAAGTACATATCTATGTCTAAAGTATTATGGTGTGTAATAAATGGTCTTGCTGCATCACCTGTTGCTACTGTTGTAAGTGTTGGTGTTTCAACTTCCATATATCCTTTTCCATCCATAAACTTTCTTACTTCTTTTATTATTTTGCTTCTTAGTTCAAAAGTCCTTCTAACTTCTGGGTTTACTATTAAGTCTATATATCTCTGTCTATAACGAATTTCTGTATCTTTTAATCCATGGAATTTTTCTGGTAATGGTCTTAAAGATTTTGAAAGTAATATAACTTCTTTTGCATGTACAGATATTTCTTCTGTTTTTGTTTTAAATACAAAACCTTTTATTCCTATGATATCTCCTATATCATAAGTTTTGAATAGTTTGTAACTTTCTTCACCTAGATCATTTATACTAACATAACTTTGAATTCTACCTGTTGAATCTTGAATTGTACAGAATGATGCTTTTCCCATTATACGTTTGGCCATAATTCTACCAGCTATTGATACATCTTTTCCTTCAAAAGCTTCATAGTTTTCTTTTATTTGACTAGCTACTTCTGTTCTATCATATTTAGTAATTTCAAATGGGTTTTTACCACTTTTTTGTAGTTCTTCCAACTTTTCTCTTCTTACTTTCATAAGTTGATTTAAGTCTAACTCTTGTTCTTGGTTGTTTACGTTGTTTTCTTCCATACACAATTCCCCTTTTTCGTTAAATTTTATAATATTTCATATTATATATCAAAATTGTCAATATGTAAACATTTGGAAGAAAATTTATGAAAACTTTTATTATGAAGCTTTTCTTAATTCTTGTGCATGTGCTTTAGCAATTTCCGTAACTTCTCCTGATGAAATTCTTGCAATTTCTTCAATTGTTTCTTCTTCACTTAGTTTTTTAATTTGCGTATATGTTTTGTTTTCCTTAGTTTGTTTACTTATATAATAGTTATGGTCTCCTTTTGCCGCAATTGATGGTAAATGTGTAATGCAAATTACTTGATGTGATTTTGCTATTGATTTCATTTTTTCTGCTACTGCTTTTGAAGCTTTGCCACTAATTCCTGTGTCAATTTCGTCAAACACTAATGTACTTACTTCATCAACATCTGCTAACACATTTTTTATTGCAAGCATAATTCTTGCCATTTCTCCTCCTGAAGCTATTTTTACAAGTGGTTTTAATTCTTCTCCAATATTGGTGCAAATCATAAATTCCACCTCATCTATTCCTGTTTCGTAGAATTTGTCTGCTGTATCTACTTGTATTTCAAATCTAGCATTTGGCATTTCTAAGTCTTTTAATTCTTTGTTTATTTTAATAGATAATTCCTTTGCATATTTTTTTCTAGTATTTGTCATATTGTTTGCAATTTCAAGTAATTCTTGTTTTAGTATATTTATTTGCGCTTTTATTTTTTTATGGTATTCATCTAAATTCTCAATTTTATGTATCTCTTCTTCTACTTTGCTTGAATATTTTAGTATTTCTGAAATTGTATTTCCATATTTTCTTTTTAATGAATAAATTAAATCTAGTCTATTTTCTATTTGATTTCTTTCTTCTTCGTCAAAGTTAACGTCCTCTCTCATATAACTTAGATCTCTTGCTAGTTCTTGTATATCATAGTAACTGCTTTTTAGTATACTTAATTTTTCAGTATATTTGCTACCACAGTCTTGTATTTTCTCTAAACTGCGAATCGCATTACTTATTGCAACTACTGCATTTTCATTTAATTCATTATCAACTTCACATAAGTTATCTTTTAATTTTTCTGCATTTTGCATCATTTTGTGTTTTTCTTCTAGCTCTTCCTCTTCATTTTCTTTTAAGTTTGCTTGTTCAATTTCGTTATATTGATAGCGTAGTAAGTCGAGTCTTCTTTCTTTTTCTTGATCTTCTCCATATGTATTTTTTAACTCTTGTTTTAAAGTGTTATATTCTGCAAGTTTTACTTTATATTTATTTAGGTTATCTTCTAATTCTTTGCCAATAAACTTATCTAAATATATAATATGTTGCATAGGGTTCAAAATTAATTGACTATCATGTTGTCCATGAATATCAAGTATTTTGCTCATAAATTCTTTTAACTCATTTACAGTAACTAATCTTCCATTTATTTTACATAAATTTCTACCATTTAGGTGTATTTCTCTTGATACTATAATATTATTGTCTATTGCTAATTCATTATCTGGACAATAAAAATTTGCTTCTACAAATGAAAATTCTTCTCCATTTCTGATCATCTCTTTTGAGAATCTACCACCTGCTAAAATTGCAAGTGAACCAATTATTAAGGTTTTTCCTGCACCGGTTTCTCCTGTTAATACATTAAAGCCTTCATTCAAATCAAGGCTCAAATCATCTATAATTCCAACGTTTTTTATATGTAATGTAGTAACCATTTTTATCTCCTTCATACGAATTATTGTTTGTATATTTGTATTATATACCAAATTTTTGTTTTGTCAACTACTTTTATTTACTTTTCACAAAAAATATGATACAATTTCGTTATTCACTTAATGTGACTATATTGAGAAAGGAGCATATTATGGCTAAGGACAACTTGAAGTTGACCCCTGGTAGTGTCAATAAAGAAATTATTGACAAAATCAAACTTGATGCTTCTCGGCAAGTTCCTGAGTTTCTAGCTCCGGAGACGACCTCAAAAAAAGTGAAGGAAAGCACAGGAAAAAAAGTAGTTACTAAGGCTCGCCAAGTGAAGGCTCCTAAGTAACACAAAAAAACAGATGGAAATGTAAATTGCATTTCCATCTATTTTTTATTTGGTGACCCCTACGGGAATCGAACCCATGATTCAGCCTTGAGAGGGCTGCGTCTTAACCGCTTGACCAAGGGGCCGTTTTTGCTTGCTTTAATAATATAACATATTTGCAAGCTTTAGTCAATACAAGTATCTACAAAATTTTAAATCTCCATTTTCATCATTTCAAATAATCTGTCATCTTGTTTTGTTAGATATAAGTATCCTATTAGTGCTTCAAATGCTGTAGCATACATATAATCTTGCATACTTGCATTTTTAGCAATATGGTGTGTTTGTGTATTTCTCCCTCTTCTTACTATTTCTTTTTCTTCCTCTGTTAGTATTGTTTCTAGTTTTTTTAAGGTCTCTGCTTGTGCTTTTGCTTTTACATATTTTACGGATTTTATATGTAATTCATGTGGTTTTAATTTTGTGGTGTCTACTAATTTTGTACGAATATATAGTTCATATACACAGTCACCCACATATGCCCAAGTTAATGGAGACATTTGATTTACTTCTTCTATTCCTTTATTTCTATTAAATATTTCCAATATTTACTCTCCTTTTACTGTTTCAAGTGTAATTCTTCCTAATCTTCCGCTTCTAAAATCATCAATTATTATGTTTGCAACTTTTTCTATGTCTATTTCTCCTCCTGAAATAATCGCACCTCTTTTTCTGCCAATTAAGTTCATAACCTCTAATACTTTTTCGTTTGGTTCTAGTTCTTGGTTCTGCATTATTTCGTTTACTTGTTCTTCAGTTAGTTTATATCTTTCCATTAGATTTGGAGTATAATTTGTAATCAATGTTCTTAATAGCTCAAATCCAATTTCAACAGTTTGTAGAACATCATCTTTAATCGTTCCTGTATATGCTAAATTTGTAGCTACTTCTCTTTGGTCTAATTTTGGCCATAAAACCCCAGGTGTATCTAATAGTTCTATTCTGCTTGATACTTTTATCCATTGCTTTTGTCTTGTTACTCCCGGTTTGTTTCCTGTTTGTGCTACATTCTTTTTTGCTATTCTATTTATAAATGAAGATTTGCCTACATTTGGTATTCCTAATATCATTATTCTTATTGATTTGCCTATTCTACCTTTGTTTTCAAATTTTTCATTATCATAAATCTGCTCTATTTTTTTAATTGACTCTTGTATTCCTTTGCCTGATACTGAATCTACAAGAACTGCTGGAATATTATTTTTTTCAAAATATTCTACCCATTTTTTATTTTCTTTTTCACAGGCTAGATCACATTTATTTAAGATTACTAATCTTTTCTTGTCTTTTATAATTTCTTTTATATCTGGATTTTGGCTAGCAATAGGTATACGTGCATCTAGTATTTCTGCAACTATATCAATTAGCTTTAGGTCTTCTATTATTTGCTTTCTCGTTTTTGCCATATGTCCGTGGGTACCAGTTAATATTCATTTTATTTTCTTCCATTTTTTCTCCTCATTTTTCAAATTCTATAAAGCTTTTCATATTTTGAGTAGCCATTTTGCTGTTTGTGATTATTTGGCTCATTTCTTTATCAAACCATTTTGGAAGTTCTATTTGAGCTGCTTGTTCTTTACTTTTAAATTCTATTTCTGCAAATACTACTCCTTCATACACTCCCTTAAATACATCAACTTCAATTTTTAATCCATCTACATATGGAATTACATATCTGTCTTTAGATAAGGTAATATATTCCGCATTTATTTTTAATGCATCATATTCTTCCTTTGTTATCTCTTTTTCAAATTCATTAACAGATATTCCAACTTTCATTGTTTTTACTGTATATACATATTTAGTATTGCCACTTTTTTCAATTTTTCTTTTTCTTACTGCTGTATAATCATCTACATACAAGTAATCTTGTGTGATGGTTTTTCTAGGATATTTACTAATTATTTCATTTATTGCATTAATATCTTTTACTAAAAATTTTCTTTCTATTTCCATTCTTAACTTCATCCCTTTGGTAAATTTAAATTTGGTTGGAAAAATTTATATTCCCAACCTTATAATGTCCTATATTGATTTTTATCTGCTCTTTCATCTAATTTTCTATCATAATCTTTGTTTTTATAAAACCAGTCTGTTTGCTTGTGCACCGGGTTCGCCTTCCTGTTTTTATCCAACAATACATCAAAGAATGCTGCAACTGGAATTATAACTCCTATTAACGCAACAAATATATTCATATATAACTCTAGTGACGCTGTATTATTTATAATAGCAACTATGTTCTGATATATATATACTCCATAATAAAATAAATGTGCAATTAAATATATTGTAACTGCTAATAACTTTCTTTTTGGTATAAAACATATACATATAAATGTTATAAATAATAGTGTAATTTCCATAGTCATATCCATAGGTGTTAAAACAAGCTCTGTTCCCATAGCATGTAAAACTGTTGCTACAACTCTATATCCCCAAAATAAAAATGCAAATATGGCTATTAGCCAACTAGATAAATTTTTCATATATTCTTTCTCCTTTTAAAGATATGGAGACATGCCCTTCTGGTAAAGGAAATGTCTCCAAGTATTTTTAATCTACAAAATTGAATTCATCTTCAAATTTCTCTTTGAATTTCTCGAATACTTTATTAAGTACTTCTTCATCTTCCACACTAACATAAGATTCTTCATCTTCTGATTCTGTGTCTTCTAATTTAAGAATTACAACCTCACCAGGTTCTTCTGTTTCTTCTTCTTCAACTGGTAAAAGTACTACATATTCTTCTCCTTCATATTCTATTAAATCTAAGAATTCAAACTCAACTTCGTTTCCATCTTCATCATTTAATATGATTATATTGTCTAGTTCTTCTCCTTCATTTACGTTTTCTACTTCTTTGTTTAAATCTTCACTCATTTTAAACTTTCTCCTCTCGTTTTTTATATATTATAAATTGTATTTCTACAATGTTAATATCTATTTTTTAGTATTTCTATTTTTTCAACATTTATGCATTGTTCTTCTGCTTATTCATGTATGTTTCAAGAATATATACAGCAGAAATAGTATCTACTATTTGCCTTTTTTTATTTTTATCTATATTAAGATAGTTCATAGTCTTATGTGCTGCTACAGTTGTTAGCCTTTCATCTATTGTTTCTACTGGAATTTTTGGAAATTTGCATCTTAATTTATGTATAAACTTTTCCGTCACTTCAACTCTTTCAGTTTTACTACCATCCATGTTTATTGGCATGCCAATAACAAAAGTATCAACTGAATATTGATTTAAAATTTCATCTAATCTTTTTAATACCAGTTTATCATTACCGTTGTGATGTACTGTTTCTAACCCTTGGACAGTTATATTTAGTTCATCAGTTATGGCTAGTCCAACTCTACTATCTCCATAATCAATTCCTAATTTTCGCATTTTGCTATTCTTCCAATCCAATATAGTTTTTTACCATTTTTTCAAGTAGTTCATCTCTCTCAATTTGTCTAATTAGATTCCTTGCATCATTATGACTCGTAATGTATGTTGGGTCTCCTGATAAAATATATCCAACTATTTGATTTATTGGATTATATCCTTTTTCTTCTAGAGCATGGTATACTTCTTTTAAAATTTCCTTTGCTTTAATATTTTTGTCTTTTTCAACTTTAAAGCTGACAGTTTCATCAGATATCATATAACCTTCCCCCTTATAAATAATTGATTGTATTTTCTTCTTTATCTGCTTCATCTAAATATTCTTCCAATTTCTTAGTAAGTCCTTCCAATGCTGTTCCTTTGTAATATGTAGATAAAACAATATTTATTTTTGGATTAGCTCCTTCAATTTCTATTTTTTCTATCTTTTCTTTTAATTGCCCCATAAAGCTAACTATTGCATTTAATTCAATTCCTGAAAATACTATAGCAAATTTTGGTCCCATATATCTAACCAGAATATATTCTTCTGCTAAATTTGAACTTACTTCTTCACTTACAGCTGTTACTATTTGATTTCCTGTTTCTCTACTAAAATTTTCGTTTATATCTTCTAGATTAGTAATTTTAAATAAACATACTGTTGAAGTTGTATATTTATCAATGATTTTTTTACCTTCACCAAATAGATACTCTGCAGATTTTAAACTAGTAAATTTGTCTTCTCTTACTATGTTCTCAATCACTTGCTGATTTTCAACTGTTTTTAATACAGATACAATATTATTTTTTATAACTTCTAATATAGTTGTATCAACATTATCAAATTCATGTGGTTTGCTTCCTTCTATAATCCAATATCCAATATATACATTTTCTACATAAAGTGGGAAAAACATTGCCGATTTAGCTCTTCCAAACTCCATTTTTTGATATGGAAGTCTTTCTCCCTCTCGTTCGATAGTAATATATTTAGGTGTTGCTGTTTGTATACTGTCTTTAAATATTTCTTCATTTTGCAAATTTCTCAATGTATCCCAATGTTTTTGTTCAACATTTGATGCTCTCACCACATATTCTGTACCGTTATATATAACTATTGTTGAATACTTAATATTATACCTTTCAATTAAAATGTTATTTATCTTTTCAATCTTTTCATTAACAGAGGTAACTTCACTAATAGTATTCATAAAGTCCTGTAATATATTTAAATTTGTTATTTTTTGGTTTATATTATTAAAATTTTCTATTTTTTTACTTATTGATAAGTTATAGAAAAATAAACATATAACTATTATTATCAATACAATTATGATTGCTAGTATCAAAAAATCACCTCTTTTACAATGTTTAATGTTTTATAATGTTTAATAATTATTTTTCATTCTATTTAATGTATTATTCATGCTTGGTGAAAAAGAATTGTTTGGATTATAACTACTGTATGAGTTATTTCTTGCATTATTGTTTATCAAAGGATATACCATATCGCCTAATACATTAAGTGATGCAATAAAATTCTTAGAATATCCATTTAGAGTTATTTTACAGTTAATGATTCCATCTAAATATTTAGCATAAGTTTGTTCTTCAAATGGAATTGTACAGTAATTAACTGTATCTTTATTAAATAATTCTGTCATAAATGACATTGCTGGATCATTGTAATATGCAATTCCTCCAATAATGGTTTTCTCATTAACACTTTTTAAGTTTACCATTTTATTTAATACAATTCTTATTTTTTCTGGATTTAACATGTTTTTAGCTTTTAAATTTCTTAAAAATGCAGTAAGTGGTTGTATCGTTAATATATCCAAGCTTTGTACTAAATATATTTCTTGCACTTGTGCAAAATAGTTATAATCAGTTTCAAAATCACAATCTAAAATAACTAGCGAATAATTTTTAGTTAAAGTTGCTAATATATTTGTATAGTCGCTTTCAGCTTGTGTATCACCTGGAAGTGTAGTATACACAGTTAAGTTTTTATGAACTTGAATTCCTTGTGCATTTCCAATCTTTAAATTTTCTATACAAGAATATGCTACATTTCTTAGATTTTCTTCATTCTCTGTGTATATATAATATGCATTTTTATTTCTTGTCAAATCTAAAATTGCTACATTTATTCCTTTTTGTGAAAGTAGCTCTGCCGTATTGTTAACTAAGAATGATGTACCGTTTTTTGAAGTTCCAACAAATGCAACCACTTTTTTATCTTTCGTTAACATACTAGCCGTATTCATGCTATTGTAACTGTTATTAGTTGTTGGAGCTATTGGAGTTACTGGAGTTGTTGGTTCTTCAAATGACTCTATTCTTTCAACTTTTTGTGGTGTTTCATTCATTGTAGTATTTTCTCCAATTGGACTTTCAGCTTCTTGTTCGAATAAAAAATCTGAATCTAAACCTGGTAAAATCATATCATCATCAGAACTTGTTGTTGCTTTTGGAGTTTCGTCTTCTTCTCCTAATTCAAATAGATTTAGTGGTGATGTTTCTTCTTCCGGCATAGGTAATTCTGGTGCTTCAATTTCTTCGCTTTGAGCAACTTCTTGTACAGGTTCTTCTACTTGTTTCTTAGGTCTGCCTCTTCCTCTTTTTACTACATTAGTTACTGGCTCTTCAGTTTGTATTTTTCTAGGTCTGCCTCTCCTTTTTGGTTGTACTGATTCAGCTTCTAGTTCAACTGTTGGTTCAACAGCAACTTTTCTAATTGGTTCAACCTCTGACTTTGCGGTTGGTACAATATCTTCAAATGCACTGTCTAAATTTGCAATATTTGGTGCTTCCTCTTTTTCAATTTTTTCTGCTTTAGGTAGTTCAACTGGTTTTACTTTTTTAATTTTATCAGTGCTTATTGAAGATGGTATAATAACTGGTTCTGTTATTCTATTTTTACTTAAATTTTGTTGGATTATTTCCAGATTTGATTCTTCTTTTTTCGGTTCTCTTTTTGGTTGATTATTTTTAGCATAATCATTGTATTTTGGTCTGCTTGTTGTCGCTGTTCCAAAAGATACTACCTCTTGGTACTTTGGACTATTAGCTTCTAATACTGCTTTGACATTTAAAGGTAAAAATTTTGCAATTAGTCTTAATTGAGGATCTGTATATTGACTAGCTATATGTTCAAAGCTTTCAACATACTTTTCCTCATTTCTTCCTAGTTTCTTATAGTGATTTAATATATTTTGAATTTCGACTTCACTAACGTCTCCTTCATTTTCTGCTTTATAATCTACATCCTCTGAATCTACATGATAATACATTTTCGCTTCTTTTTTACTGCGAGGATGATTTATTAATTTACACACTTCAGTAATACTCCTATCTTTTCCAATAAGAGCATTATATACACCTATTCCAAATAATTTTACTAATAATGCATCAGATTTTTCTCTTCTATCTGCACAAATTAAAATTATTGGAATGTCATTTCCATTTTGTTGTGTTGCCTCATCACTAATACTATCCAATTTTTCAAATATAAATTTGTCTATCTGTTCATAATTATTATTTGAAAATGGTTGTAAATCTTCACTTATAACTATTCTATCATAAGTTTTATCTCTTTGTAATTCTTTAACTATTGCATTAAAATAATATACGTTTTTTGCAGAGATAATTTCTTTGTATTCTTGTTGATATTTTTTTGTGATCGACTCAGAAATATTTTCATTATTAACTGCAAATAATACCTTCATTTGTTTTAACCCCTCCAACCTCTAACAACTATCGCAAAAATCAATGGTAATACTTGGCAAATCACCATTACTGTTATAATGGCAACTAATACACCAAATCCTTTGTCTTGAACATCTAATTTTCTAATACCTATAACATAACGATAAATTGCTGCGAATACTATTCCTACAAATCCAAAAGGAATACTATATATTCTAACAATATTTAAGATGTATGCAACTAATCCATACGTGTTATTACCATATGCTACTTGATAATCTTCTAGTGCCTTTAAGGCTTTATCTTTCATTTCAACTAAATTTGTAGTTGCTGTTTCTGATGTTAATACATTTTGGTTTGTGTTACTTGCATATACTGTAACTGTTCCAAATATAAATAATAAAATAAATAATATTGCGACTATTTTTTTCATAAATGTTGCCCCTTTTCAATTTTTATTTTTTCATATACTATATGATACAATAAAGTAAAGAAAATAGCAAGAAAAAACTAGAGATTTTTGAAAAAATCTCCAGTTTTTTTCTTATAAGTTATTATATAAATATTTCATCCAATAATATACTCCATTTGCCCATTTTTTGTCTGTTGCATATTTTACATTAACTCCTGTAAGTGTTGGTCCATTGTAGTAACTTCCGTCTGCTGTATTTCCATCATATATTTTAGTTCCTTTTGGATTTAAATAATATTTTGCAAACACTCTTGCTAGTAAATCTATTCCTTCTGAATAGTCTTCAAAATCATATGCACTATTGTAGGAGTCTCTATCATAAGCACCATATCCAAACAAATTCTTTTTGTTTGTCGCTATGTTCGAACCTCCCCAACCACTTTCGTGTATTGCTACGGCTGCAATAAATATGCCGTTTACATTATATTGTTTTTCTGCATAATAGAAATATTGTGCATTGTTTTTAAATATGTTTGATTTGTCTTTTTTCTCATTAGCAAAAACTTTTTTAAATTGTTCTAAAGACAATCCACTAGGTTTATTCAATTTCATATTAAAACTTAGTGTATTTAAGAATTGTTGTTTTGTATATTTACTATTTGGTGCGGTTATTTGTTCTTGTTTTGATTCATTTGGATTTAAATATGTAAAACATTCTGCTTTCGCCCAACCAATATATGTTTGATACTTAACTTTATACCAATTTTCTTGCTTTTCCATCAATTCCACTTTTGTATTTTTATATAAAGTTATAAGTTTTTCACTCTCCTCTTTTGGTTCAATTCTAATAGCTAAGAAACTAGTGGTAATATAGAGCTTGTCCCCTATTTTCACTTTATAATTTGACTTATAAGGTCCTGTACCAATTTCAACAATTTTGTTTGTTGACGCTTTTGTGATAGTACTTCCAACTTGTTCTTCTGTAATAAGTTTATCACCTTCATAAGTTTTCTTGGTTATTATTTCTTGTTTTCCATCTATTCCTTCTTGAACTACTTGTATAATTCCTGTTGGCAAATCCGGATTATTAGTATATTTCGTAGTATATTCCAAATCTATTTCTTTTTTTATTATTTCTTCTTTTTTGGTATTTTGAGTATTTTTTTCTATTATTTTATTTATATCTATTTCATTATTTTCTACAACTTCATAAGTTTCTTCATTTGGCGTAGAAGCATATGTTGTTTTGTTTTGTGAAAGTACTAAATATGCAATATAAATAACCACTGTAATTATTGTAATTAATAAAACAGCAGTTATTAATTTCAATGTAGTTTTTAGTACTTGATTTTTCATTTGTTTCACCTAATTTTATTGTAATATTAAGTTATATATTTTGTCAAGAAGTAAAAAGTACCAACCGGCACTTTTGTACTTTATTTGTCTTAACTATAAAGAAACTACCGCACGTACGCCACAGCTACTACCAGTATTAGCACCAGTTGCAGAGCTCCATAAAATTCTATCTCCCACATATCCACCAGAGTATACACATCTCATGCTCAAACTAGCTCCAACATAGATAGAACAAGTCACACATGAAGATGCAATCCAGTACTCACAATTGTCTGAATCATCTGCTTTTCTAAACAATAATTTATAAGCTTTACTTGTTGTTGCTATTCCTACTGTTGTTCCACTATTACTTAATGTTAATGTATTTGGATAATACTTATAATTTGTATTTCCCGTTACTGGATTTCCATTTGTCACTCCAAGAGCTGTGGCTAATCCATATTTTCCCGCATATACAGCTTCTGTTCCCGTCACTGTTGAACTTTGATTCGCCGTATCATTATCGTAATAATATTTATTCTCACTAGTTATGTTTGTTGTTTGATGTTCGGGTATATATCCTGTTACTCTATTTATATCTTCTACTGTTATACTTCTCGCATTTGTTCCATATGGTGCACACATTTCATTTAATTTTGTTGTTCCATTTTTGTAACCCGCTAAGTAATTTATTGTTCCATCTCCACTTATTCCCTTTAACGCTAATGTGCCCACATCCACTGTTGACATTATTAAAAGTTTTCCATTTTCTGCTCCTAATATTTTCCACTCTCCAGTATAGTCTGAAACTTCACACTCATATGTATAATTGTCTCCCACTGTATATGTTGTAATTCCATTTGTTACTAATGTTTTATTTTGCGTCCAATTTTTTATTGGAGTTACCGGTTCGTTTTTTCCTATTGTTTCATTAACTTGATTATCTATCCAATCAGTTAATTCACCTATTTGTTTTTGATCATTTTCTGCTGCCTTATCCATTGCATTTTGTGCTTCTTTTGCTTTTTCTATTATTCCACTATTTCCAAATAGTGCATTTACACTTACTCCTGCTAAAATTAAAAGCACCACAATTGTCACTACTAACGCAATTAAAGTAATACCTTTTTCTTTTAAATAGTTTCTTTTGTTTTTTGTTTTCATTTTCTTTGTACCTTTATATGATATCTTTCTATCATATCCCTTTCTTTTAATTTTTGTTTTTGCATTTTTTATACATATATATTTTATCTATTTTACATCAACCTCCTTCAATGTTCAGACACATGAAAACGAACAAAGACAGGCCATCCAAGTATTTTCATACTCATGACCTGTCTTTAATATGCTTAATAAAGCTAATTTCTTAGCTTGGCTGTTATTTGTTAATGTTGTAGCTCTCTCTCTACTCCCGCAAAGGTTTTAGCTTTTTTCATATTTTGTGCCTCTTTCTATTCTTTTTCTTTAGATTTTACTGTGATTATATTATACTACTTTTAAAACAATTTCAAGTAATTTGATTAAATTTTTATTCTTACATTTCTTTCAATTTTTCTATTTCTTCTTTTGTTAGTCCTGTAATTTTTATAATTATTTCAATATCCATATTTTCTTTTAGCATACTCTTTGCTATTTCTATTTGTTTTTCTCTTGCACCTTTTTCTACCCCATCATCTAATCCTTTTGCATATATTGCATGCTCGTCTCTTATTGCTTTTTCTCTTAGTTCTATTATTCTTTGCATTTTTTCGTCTTCACTTATTCTATCTAATTTTTCTACTGCTTCTTTTAGGTTTTTGTTTTCTTCCATTTTTCGTGCCACCCTCTCACTCTCCGGGTTTTCTAAAAATACTAGCCAATCTAATAGTTGATCTTTTTCGTTTTCTCTACCCTTTATTTTTGACAGCTCAATTATATCAAGCTCGAATTTATCTGTCAATATTAACTTTTTGACACTATTTGTTTCTATTATTTTCCATGTACTATGATATTCTACCTTTTCTAATCCTTTTATATTAAAATCTGCTATTAGTATTACTATTGTCTTTTCTAGTTTATTATAATCGTCTCCTGCTTTAATTTGTCTTGTATACATTTTAGACCAGTAATATAACATTCTTTCAATAATATTATTCTTGTCTATTAACTGCATTTCAATATTACATTTTTCTTTTCCGTCTAGTTCTGTTATTATATCTAGCACCCCCAGTTTATCGTCTTTTAGTTCTCTTCTTAATATTGGATTTTTGTCTAGTGATATCTTTTCTATTTTTCTTTTTAATATTTTTTCTAGAAAGTCTTTTGTTATATTTTCACTACCTACTTCTCCAAATATTGCTTGGAATATTATATCCATCTTTGGTGGATATCTCTTGATTTTTTTGTTTTGTTTTTGTTGTTCCATATATAAATTCTCCTTTAAATTTGTATTTTAGTCACATTTTTGTACAAAAATACACCTCTCCTTCTTGCTAATTTATATTTTCTTTGTTTTTGGAAATTTTAAGATTTTAATTTTTATAGAGTTAATAACATTTAAAATAATATTGAAGATTTTAGATAACATTGATTTTAAACAGTATTGATTCAAAATAATTGTATGAAATAAAAGTTAAGTAATTAGAAACTCTAGATTAAAAATAATTTAAACATTGTTTTGAAAATAATTATTGCATTGCATATGTAAATTTATTAGATTTTACTGCACTCAAAAAATGCAACTAAGTTAGTATCGTTATACTATACTTAATTGCATTTTGCAAGTAAAATCGTATGTCAAAATTCGACATATTTGTTATACGGTTACTATTTGAGCATTTTCTTCTCCGACTAGCTCTTGAAATTCTTTTAAAATCTCTGATGTCATATAAATTCCACCTGCTTTATCAAGCTTTTCCCCATTTCTTATTTGCATTTGCATATTACTTCTTTCTCCATTGAAGAAGTATATTGCACCTTTAAGTTTTTCTTTAGTTTCTTCGTTAAGATTTGTAACATTTAATTCAAATGCCTTTTTCTTGATTTCTGCAAATTCTTTTATTGTTCTAGCTACAATTTTAGGTTCTTCATCTTCTCTAATACTTAGCCTACCTTCTACTTCAACAATATTATCATTTACTAATATATCAGAACATTGTCTATAGCAACTATCAAAAACTATAAATTCAGTTGCACCATATAAATCTTCAATTGTAACAAATGCCATAATTGTATTGTTTTTAGTATATTTCTTTTTAACGCTTGTTACTATGCCTGCATATATTACATTCTGTCCGTCTTGATATTCTGTAACTTTCTCATCTTCTTCTATTTCACTTGGTTCTGATAATTCTCTTAATTTCAAGCTATTTATAGTAGTTTTTGCTTCAATTTGTGTTCTCAATTTTTCTAGTGGATGTCCTGAAATATATATTCCTAGCATTTCTTTTTCCATTGAAAGTTTCTCTTTTTCATCATATTCAGGTTCAATTATATAATTATATTTTATTTCTTCATTTTGAGTTTCTCCCCCTAAGTCAAACATTGAAACCTGACCATCAAATCCTTTTTTATCGTTGCTTATTGTATCAATAATATTTTCATAAGATAACATCAAAGTCTTTCTTGTTTGTCCTAGTTCATCAAAAGCTCCTGCTTTTATTAAACTTTCAATACATTTTTTATTAACTGTTGTTTCTTTTATTCTTTCACAGAAATCGCTAAAATCTTTAAATTCTCCATGTTTTGTTCTTTCTTCTACTATTTCGTCAACAGCAGCTGTTCCAACATTTTTAATGCTTCCAAGTCCAAAACGAATTTGATTTTTATCAACTGTAAACCTTGTATAGCTTTTATTTATATCTGGTTTTAATATTTGAATTGATAGTCTTTTACATTCTTCAATATAACCAGGCACTTTATCTAAATTTCCTAAAAAGCTGTTAAGCATTGCTGCCATAAATTCTGTTGGGTAATATGCTTTTAAATATGCTGTTCTATATGATACAACAGCATAAGCTGCAGCATGTGACTTGTTAAATGCATATTTAGCAAATTCAGCCATTTCGTCAAATATTTTATTTGCAGACTGTTCATCTATACCATTTCTAATGCAACCAGGAACAACAATATTTCCATTTTCATCTGTTTGTCCTTGTATAAATATTTCTCTTTCCTTTGCCATTACATCTAGCTTTTTCTTACCCATGGCTCTTCTTACTAAGTCAGCTCTACCTAATGAATAACCAGCTAAGTCTCTAACTATTTGCATAACTTGTTCTTGGTAAACCATACAGCCATAAGTAACTTCAAGAATTGGTTTTAGTGCTGGATGTGTATATACTGCATGTTCTGGATCTTTTTTATTTGCAATATATCTTGGTATTTGATCCATTGGGCCAGGTCTGTATAAAGAAACTCCGGCAATTATATCTTCCAAGCAGTCTGGTTTTAATTCCTTCATGAAGTTTGTCATTCCTTGACTTTCAAATTGAAATATACCAACTGATTCTCCATTTTGCCATAGTTTGTATACCTTAGGATCATTCATCTTTTCGTCAAACTTAACATCTATTCCTTGATTTTGTTTTACCAAGTCTATTGTATCTTGAATAACAGTTAATGTTCTTAGTCCTAAAAAATCCATTTTTAAAAGTCCAAGTTCTTCTAGTGTTGTCATTATATATTGTGTTGATATAGCTCCATCTCTTACGTAAAGTGGTACATAGCTTACTACTGGTTCTTTTGTAATAACTATACCACAAGCATGTGTTGAAGCTTGTCTCGGCATTCCTTCTAAAGCCATGGCAATATTTAACATTTTTTTAATTTCTTCGTCTGTATCGTAAAGTTCTTTTAATTCTTTGTTTTGCTCCATAGCTTTTTTTATTGTAATATGTATTTCATTTGGTATCATTTTAGCTAGTTTGTCTGCTTCTGCATAAGGCATATCTAATACTCTTGCAACATCACGAATAACCATTCTAGCTGACATTGTTCCAAATGTAATAATCTGTGAAACATGGTCTTTACCATATTTTTGCTCAACGTATTCTATAACCTTATCTCTTTTTTCATAACAGAAGTCAACGTCAAAATCAGGCATACTAATTCTTTCAGGATTTAAAAAACGCTCAAAAATTAGGTTATATTGAATAGGGTCAATATCTGTAATTTCAATACTATATGCAACTATCGAACCTGCTCCAGAACCTCTACCTGGTCCAACTGGTATATTATGTGTTTTGGCATAATGAATATAGTCCCATACAATTAAGAAATAGTCTACATATCCCATTTTTTTAATGACACTTAATTCATATTCTGTTCTTTCTAATATTTCTTTACTTGGATTTTCTCCATATCTATTTTTTAGTCCATCATAAGTAAGTTTTTCCAAATAATCATAGTGAGTTGCAAATTCTTGTGGTACATCATAATTTGGCAAAATTGTATGTCCAAATTCAAATTCTACATTGCATTTTTCTGCTATTTTCACCGTATTTTCAATCGCATCTGGTACATTTTTAAAGTAGTCACTCATCTCTTCTGGTGATTTAACATATAACTCATCTGTGTCAAATTTCATTCTATCTTCATCTGTCATACGTTTTCCGGTTTGTATGCAAAGTAAAACCTCATGGTTATACGCATCTTCTCTTTTTAAATAGTGAGCATCATTTGTTGCTACAAGTGGAATGTCTAGCTCTCTTGATAATTGTATTAGTTTTTGGTTTGCTAAAACCTGTTCTTTTATTCCATTGTTTTGAATTTCTAAATAATAGTCCTCTCCAAATATAGACTTGTACCATAATGCAACTTCTTTTGCTTTTTCCATATCATTTGCAAGTATTGCTTGGTTTACTTCACCAGCTAAACATGCACTTAAGCATATTATTCCTTCATGATATTTCTCTATTATTTCATGGTCTATTCTAGGTTTATAATAAAAACCTTCTGTATAGCCTAAAGAAACTAAAGTTGCAAGGTTCTTATATCCTTGATTATCTTTAGCTAATAATATTAAATGGCTATATCTAGCATCTAAATTAGGGTCTTTATCTTTTCTATTTCTTGGTGCAACATAAACCTCACAACCTATTATTGGTTTAATGTCATTTGCTTTGCATGCCTTGTAAAAGTCAATTGCACCAAACATAGCACCATGGTCTGTAATTGCCATAGCGTTCATTCCTAATTCTTTTGCTCTTACTGGTAAGTCTTTTATTCTATTTGCTCCATCTAGTAAACTAAATTCACTGTGTATATGTAAGTGTACAAAGCCATTCATATTATTTTATTTCTCCTTTTTTAATATTTCTTACTATATTATTTCTATCAGTAGTAATATAACTACAATATTTTCAAATAATATTCGTCTTTTACTAGGCATAGGGCTGTTTTGTTAACTTTTCTACCTAGTGCTTGTTCCAGTGCTGTTTTGTATATTTCTAATTGTACTTTATATTTATCAAGTATTTTTTCTTTTGCGTTTGGCTCTTGTGAAATGTAATCTGTTTTAAAATCAATTAATATCAAATTATCGTTTTTATCAATATAATATAAGTCTATAATACCTTGTACCAAAATGTTTTTCTTTGAGTTTTCCGCTTCACTTACAACATCTTTTGCAGGTATGTTTATATAAAATGGTTGCTCTTTGTGTACTTCTTTTGCTTGTCTTAATTCTTCAAATAATTGTGATTTTGTATATTGATAAATTAAATTTACATCAATTGCATCTGCTTCATTTTTTGTAATTATTTCTTTTTCAACTAAGTTAAGTATCATATTTTGAATATCTTTTAACTCATAATCTTTTCTTTCATCTAATCTTTGAATACATAAATGTACTAAGGTGCCTTTTTCTGCATTTGATATTTTTTTATCTTCTTGCATGAATTTTGGTGTATATGATTTTTTGTATTCTACTTCTTCACTTTCTATTCCTTTTAGTATTTCTTCTAATTTGATTTTTTCTTGCTTAATTTTTGTAACAGATGATTTAGTAGGAAGTGTTGTGTCTACAATATAGTCATATTTCCATTCCAGTAATTCTTTTAATGCTTGTTCTGATTTTTTATTTTCTTCACCTGATTTATTCTTTAATATTTGTCCTATCTTTTCTTTTAAATCAATTTGCTCAACTACTTCTTCTTTTGCTAAAGTTTTTAATAAGTCTTTTTTATTACTAACATTTAAAGTTATAATATCACTTAATTTGTATTGTTCTCCTTTTAGTGTAATTGTTCTTCCTTGATTAAACAAATACACATACATAATCCAATCTAAGTATGAATTGGCTTTTTTCATAAGTTTAGCATCTAGTTTTATATTTTCACTTTCATACATTTCAAGTACTTTATTTTTATCTTGCACATATTTAGTAAAATCTTTACTTCTTCCTGTAATATATAGCTTTTCTTTTGCTCTTGTTAATGCAACATACAAAATTCTTTGTTCTTCCGAAAGTGTTTCCTGCTTCATTTTTAATTTAATTGCATCTTTAGCTATGCTAGAGTACTTAATTTTTCTAGTTGTATCCATAATTGTTGGACCAAAGCCAATATCTTGATGTAATAAAATATTATCATTTAAGTCTTGCATATTAAACTTTTTATGAGAGTTACACAAAAACACAACTGGAAATTCTAGTCCTTTACTTTTGTGAATACTCATGATTCTAATTACATCTTCATTTTCTCCAATAAGTTTTGCTGAAGCTAAATCTCCATTTTGTTTTTTTAGTTTATCTATAAATTGTATAAAATTGAATAACCCTTTAAAACTTGCTTTTTCATATTGTTTAGCTTTTTCAAATAATGTTTTAAGGTTTGCTTGTCTCATTGCTCCATTTGGAAGTAACCCTACATATTGGTAATATCCTGTATCTAAATATATTTGCCATATAAATTCATCCAAAGGCATATATTGTGATATGCTTTTCCACTTTTCAAGCTTTTCTAAAAAGCTTTCTATTTTGTTTTTTAAATCTCCATCACATATTATCCTTGTTTTTATTAGAGCTTCATAAAAATTGCAATTTCTATCTGTTAATCTTATTGTAATCAAATCATTATCTGTAAAATTGCAAATTGATGACCTTAATACTACTACAAGTGGAATATCTTGTAATGGGTTATCAATAATTTTTAGTACTGATAATATTGTTTGTATTTCTACTGTATCTAAATATGTACCTGATGTGTCACTAAATACTGGTAGCTCTAAATCAGATATTTCTTTTTCATATATTGGAGATAAATTTGATGTTGCTCTTAGTAAAATTACAATATCTTTTGGTCTAATTTTTCTATAGCCTTGTTTCTTGTCAAATACCATATAATCACTATTTAATAATTCTTGTATTTTGTTGGCTACAAACTTAGCCTCTAATACATCATCTTCAACTCTTTCTTGTTCCTCTTCGTCTTCTTCACCTTCAAAAGCTGTAATTGATTCATCTTCTTTTAAATCTATAATATCTAACTCAGCAATACCTGCATAATTTTTTATTTCTTCTGGTTCCGGGTAACTTGCTCCATAGTTTAAGTATTCGTTTTCGTTATAATTTATATCTCCTAATTCTTTGCTCATTATTGATTCAAATACTAGGTTAGTAATATTTAATATATTTTGCCTACTTCTAAAATTGCGAAATAGCTGTATTTTTAAATTATCTTCTTGTGTCTTTTCTTCTTTATTTTTGTATTCATCATATTTTTGTAAAAATAACTCTGGTCTTGCTTGTCTAAATTTATATATACTTTGTTTAACATCTCCTACCATAAAAATATTGTTGCCTTTGGAAATGCTTGTTAATATAGCTTCTTGTACTAAGTTACTATCTTGATACTCATCAATTGCAATTTCTTCAAATTTTTCTTTATATTTTTTTGCAACTTCAGTTGGGTTATTGTTTTCGTCTAATAATATTTTTAATGCAAAGTGTTCTATATCATTAAAGTCAATACAGTTTTTTTCTTTCTTTTTTTCTGCAAAGTTTTTTGTAAACTCTATTACCAAATTTGCAAGTTTTTCTAATATTGGCGTAATAATTCTCAAATCTTTTACTGCTTGTTCTTGCGAACAACTTAATAGTTTTGCTGTTTTTTCTTTGATGTGTTTTTTTACTTTGTCCCTTATTTCTTTCGAATCTTCTTTCAAGTCATTTGTTACTTTTTTGTCAACTGGCCATTTACTAAAGTTAAAATTTAATAATTTTATATATAGTTCATCCCATGAATTATATTTTTGTAAATCTTGAAGGTTTATTATATCTTCACTTATTGTTTGATAAAATTTAGTCATTTCAGGATATAGTGCAATTTTAGATTTAATTGCTTCAAGTTGCATAATACTTTCTTGTATATCATCTTCTACTGTTTGGATTATGAGTTCTCCCCATATTGTTTGAAATATGTCTTTATATTCTATTTTTAATAATTCTAATTTTTCTTGTAACCATTTTATTGGAAATGGACTACTTTGTATAAATTTATATATTTTTAATACTAATTCTTGTAAAGCTTCATCTCCACGATAATTTGTATAATTTTCTAAAAGTTCTATAAAATCTTTATCATTTTCAGTATATTTTTGCTCAAATAAATCATCTAATACTTCTTGTTTAAGAAGATCTATTTCAGCTGTATCTGCAATTTTAAAATTGCTTGGTAAATCAATTTCATAAAAATGATTATGAATAACGTCTAAACAAAAAGAGTGTATTGTGCATATACTTGCTTTATTTAAAAGTATTATTTGTCTTTGTAAATGAACATTTTCAGGATTTTCTTCTAACTTTTTGTATATTGCCTCTAGTATTCTTTCACGCATTTCACTAGCTGCAGCATTTGTAAATGTTACAACTAATATTTTATCAATATCCATTTGTTCATCAATTATTTTGTGAATAATACGCTCTACAAGCACAGCAGTTTTACCACTACCTGCTGCAGCGGCTACTAATATGTTTGAATCTTTTTCTTGTATTGCTTGTAATTGTTCGTTAGTCCATTTAACTTCTGCCACTTTTTTGCTCCTTTTTTATTTAATATTACCTTTGTAAATTTTATCATATATTTTTTCAAAGTAAAAGAGCAAAATTAAAACTAATTTTGCTCTTGCCCTTTTTTAATGTATTTATACCATGTATTTAGGTATATTACTATTGCCATTGGAAACACTATTACCACTTTATTATTATAACTTAATGCCGTATTGAAATCGAAATGAAGCATTGCTAAAAATGCTCTAGTCATTCCACAATTCCAACATTCTTTTCCTAATATTAGTTTATATATACATAAATTTTCTAATAGTGAACTATCGGTTGGTATTATATATAAAGCTGTTAAAAGAATAATATTAGTTATAATAAATAAGATAATCTTAGTCGTTTTTGATTGGGTTTCCATCTTTGTCTGTGAAGCTTCCTGTTATAATCATGATAAGGTCAATTAAAGTCCAGATTCCGCATCCACCTACTGTGATTAGTTGTAATATTCCTGTACCTATTTTTCCAGCATAGAATCTGTGAACTCCTAATCCTCCTAAGAATAAGCATAGTAATAATGTTGTTATCCAGCTTTTCTCACTTTTCATTTGAACATCCTCCTTAAAATATATTATGCTTATATAATATATTTTTTGTCGAATATTGTAAATACCTTTTTGAAATTTTTTTATTTAAAATATAGTTCAGGATTTAGTTGTTCATTATTTTTTAATATTTCAAAATGGAGATGTGGTTCATCTGACACTTCAAAAGCTGCTGAATTTCCTACTGTTCCAATGCTTTGTCCTTGTTTAACATCTTCCCCCTCTACAACAAATTCTGTTGATAAAAGATTTGAATATACTGTTTTGTATCCATTTACATGTTCAACAATGATTGTTATTCCATAACGAGGGTCATTTTTTATAGATTTTACAGTTCCATCTGCTGATGCTTTTACTACAGTTGTTTTGTCAGCCGCAATATCAATTCCATTATGTGTTGTCCAAACATCTAAAGTGCTAGAATATACTAATTTATTATCAGCAAATTCTTTCATTATCTCTCCCGAAACTGGCATTTTAAATTCTGGATCTTTTACTACTTCTGGTTTAGTTTCAGTTTTAGTCTCAGTATTTTTAGTTGTAGTTTTGCTTTCTTCTTTTTTTGTGTTGCTCTCTTCGTTTGGTATAATGCTTGTGTTGACTGCTACTTTTTCTGTGTTATCAGTTGAATTCTGCATCTCGTCTACAGTTTTTCCATAAGATGTGCTTGTTTCTTCTGTAGGTATAATAGTTCCTAATGTATTTGAATTTATTTTACTAAGCTCATTAGTTTTATTTAATGTATTTCCATAAACAAAAAAAGTTATAACAAATGCAATAACTGCTAGAGCAAGTATTGTTCCTGTGATATATAACATTTTTTTAGTATCTATTCCATCTTCTCTTCTTCTCCTATAATCTCTTCTCATAAAATAATTCCTCCTTAATTTTTCTTTAGTATCATTATTGACAAGTTTGAGAAATTTATACAAAAAATGTTAAATATCTTGGATTTTTACATTTGTGTAAAAATGATGAATTATTTCTTCATAATTTTTACCTTGTTTTGCCAAACTATCTGCTCCTGTTTGGCTCATTCCAACTCCATGTCCATAGCCTGTTACTTCAAATATAATATTATCTTTTTCAATTGTTACTTTGAAGTTCGCAGATCTTAAACCTAATAAAGTTCTAACTTCTACTCCTGATAGTTCTAAATTTCCTATTTGTACTGTTTTTACTCTATTGCCTTCTGTACATTCTTTTATTTTTATACAATCTTCTTTTGAAAAATCTATTTTGAAATTACTGTGAACATTTTTTATTTTCTCTTGAAATTCTTTTTTAGTAAAAGTAGCCTTTGAAGAGTATTGACTATATGCGTCTTCACCTGCTGTTTCAACTGATTTTAAATATGGGTATCCACTTCCTCCCCATACATTTAAAGGTGCTTCTGTGTATCCACCACTATTAGAGTGAAAGAAGGCATTTATTGGTTTGCCTTCATATGTAATCATTTTACCTTTTGTTTCATTTACTGCATTTACAATTTTGTTCCAATATTCAGTTCTGTTTTCTTCTTTCCATTTTGCTAATCTATTTTCTTTAGAAATCCAAGCTTGGCAACAAGCTGAAGAATCACAAATATTTGCATCTCCATGTTTTTTTGCTCCATTTGTAATTTTATATAAAGTATATGTTCTAGCAACAACAGCTTGGGCTTTTAAAGCTTCCTTTTCAAAACTTGCAGGCATTTCACTGCTTACTACTCCATATAAATATTCATCTAAACCCAGTTCTTCAATTTTATTTATTGATGTATGTAGTAACTTTACAGTGTTGTATTGCTTGTAATCATAGTCTGCCACTGTTTGCTGTTCTTCTTTATTTTCTGTATTGTTTGAAATTGTCGGCTTTGCTTTACTAGTAAATATTATTGGAATGGAAAAACACAGTATTAAAAATATTAGAATATATGCTAAATATCTTTTCAATTTATTCTCCTTTTCTATTAAATTGCTAATTTTACTTTCATATTTTCTAGCACTCGTTTTTCTATACGTGAAACCTGTACTTGAGTAATGCCCATAATTTTAGCAATTTCAGTCTGTGTTTTTCCTTTATAATATCTCAAAAGAATTACCTGTTTTTCATTATCTTTCAAATTATTAATAGCTTGTTGTATACAAAGTTTGTTTGTTAATACATTTGCTTCATCAATTTGATTTGACATTCTGTCTAACAAACATAACCCATCTTCTCCTTCATCTCCTATTTGTTCATCTATCGAACAAATTGGTTGAAAAGCTTCTAAAGATAAGGTAACTTCTTCTTTTGATGTTCCTAGCATATTAGCTAGCTCTTCTATTTTAATCTCTTGTCCTTTTTTTCTATAATATTCATTTTTAGCTTCTAAGGCTTTTATTGCAAGTTCTTTTAAGCTTCTACTAATTCTTATAGGTCCATTGTCTCTAATGTACCTTTTAACTTCACCTAAAATATATGGAACTGCATATGTAGATAATCGTACTTCAAAATTGCTATCAAACCTTTTTACACATTTTATAAAACCCATTACTCCTATTTGATATAAATCTTCTAGTTCATATCCTCTGTCTTGAAAACGTTTTATAATGCTCCAAATAAGTCCTTTATTAGTATCAATTAAATACTGCATAGCATCTTTGTCACCTTGCTGTGCTTTTATAATGTCTTCTATCTTATTATCAAATTCTTCTTGCATAAAAAAATGCCTCCTATCTTAATTGATTAGAGCATTTTTTTCTTCTTCTATTATTTCGCTATCTTCTTTTTTTATTCTTTTCTTCATTACTACTTTTGTTCCAATTCCAACTACTGAATGAATTTCTATTTCATCCATAAAGCTTTCCATTATCGTAAAGCCCATTCCAGACCTTTCAAGATTTCCTTTTGTTGTATATAAAGGCTTTCTTGCAAGTTCTACATCTTCAATTCCTTTTCCATTATCAGAAATTTCTATTTCAATTACATTATCTAACAATATAGCTCTTAATTTTACTATTCCTTCTGTATCTTCATAAGCATGTACTATGCAATTTGTTACTGCTTCTGATACAGCAGTTTTTATATCTGCCAACTCTTCAATTGTAGGGTCTAATTGTGCAGCAAATGCTGCTACTGTGATACGTGCAAAAGCTTCATTTCTTGATTTGCTTACAAATTGTAGCTCCATTTCATTATCATACCTACTTTTCATTTTGTACCTCCTTAACTTACTTTACTGTTTTGAATAATTGGAATTATTCTAGTAATTCCACTCATTTCTAATACTTTTTCAATTGATTTACTTGTATTTGTTATTTCTGCAATTCCTCCAAGCATTTTTGCTAGTTTGTATCTTCCTATTAAAAGTCCTATTCCTGCACTGTCCATAAAAGAAACCTTACTAAAATCAAACACAACTTTTCTAGGCATAAATCTCGTAATTTCATTATCCATTTTCCTCCTTATTATTTCTGTGGAATGATGGTCTATTTCTTCTGTAATTTGAATGTATAAGCAATTATCTAGTTCATCAAATTCACTTGTCATATGTGTACCTCCCTTATTTGTTTTGCTTGTCCTATTATACATTTTTTTCCAGTTTATTACTAGAGCGAAAGCTAGGAAGTTTTGTCGAATTTTGGTAAGTTTTCGACATTTTTTTCTTTAGGAATTTATTGATTTTTCAGAATATTTTTCTTGATTTTATGATAAGATGAAGAAGTTTTTGATACACTAAGGAGGAAAAAACACAAATAACTGGTAGCCTGTGGCTACCAGTTATTTGTGCTATATGCTTTTGATTCTTTCTTCAACTTTTTCAAGCATTTCTTTGTATTTAGCAAGTTTTGCTTTTTCTTCATTTATTTTTGCTTCTGGTGCTTTGTTTACAAAGCCAGGATTTGAAAGCATTTTTTCTCCTCTTGCAACTTCAGAAAGTAGTTTTTCTCTTTCACCTTGTAGTCTTTGTTTTTCTGCTTCTAAATCTACCAATTCTTCAAATGGTATATATACTTCTATTCCATCTGCTAAAACTGACATCGCATTTTGAGGTATATTTTCTTTGTTTTCTTGTATATCTATTTCATTTGCAAATCCTAATTTTTGTATCATTGCACTTGATTCTTTTAGCATATCATTTGCTGTTTTAGTTACAAATATCAACTTAGATTTTTTACTTGGATGAACATTTAAGTTTGTACGTAAATTTCTAATTCCAACTATTATTGTTTTTAATTTTTCTATTTGCTCTTCTTCTTTTTCAAATGATGAACTTTCTGTATATTCTGGCCATTTTGAAATCATTATACTTTCGTCATTATGATATAGTTGCATATATATTTTTTCTGTTACAAATGGCATTACTGGATGCAATAGTTTTAATGAATCTTTTAATACTTTGTTTAAAGTATATTGTGCAGCAAATTTTGTTGTGCAATTTTCGTCATATAAACGAGATTTTACCATTTCAATATACCAATCACAGAATTCATTCCAAATAAAGTCATATACTTTTTGTGTTGCAATTCCAAGTTCAAAGTTCTCTAAGTTATTAGTTACTTCTTTAACTAATTTATTTAATTTAGATAAAATCCATTTATCTTCATAACATAGGTTTGCTGGCAATTTATCTTCTGCTAATTTTGAGCCATTTTCTGGCATATTGCTTAAAACAAATTTTGATGCATTCCATAACTTGTTTGCAAAGTTTGATGCTGATTCTAATTTTTCAGGCATATATCTAATATCATTTCCTGGTGATATTCCTAAAACTAGTGAAAATCTTAATGCGTCTGTGCCATATTTTGCAATAATTTCTAATGGATCAATTCCATTGCCTAAACTCTTAGACATTTTTCTTCCTAGGCTATCACGTACTATTCCATGGATAAATACTTTATCAAATGGTACTTGGCCTGTATGTTCTAATGCCGAGAATATCATTCTTGCTACCCAGAAGAATATTATATCATAACCTGTAACTAATGTACTTGTTGGATAGAAGTATTTATAATCCTCAGTTTGCTCTGGCCAACCTAATGTTGAAAATGGCCATAATGCAGAACTAAACCATGTATCTAATGTGTCTTCATCTTGTTTTAAATTTGTGCTTCCACATTTTGTACATTTATGTGGCTTTTCTTTTGATACTATAACCTCTCCACATTCTTGACAATAATATGCTGGTATTCTATGTCCCCACCATAATTGTCTTGAGATACACCAGTCTTGAATATTTTCCATCCAGTTGTAATAAATTTTATCAAATCTTTCAGGTACAAATTCTACTTTTCCTGTTCTAACTGCTTCAATAGCTGGTTTTGCTAAAGGTTCCATTTTTACAAACCATTGCTCAGAAATATGTGGCTCAATTGTATGGTGGCAACGATAGCATTTTCCTACATTGTGATTATAGTCTTCTATTTTTACTAAGTATCCTTCTTTTTGTAATCTTTCAACTATTTTTTCTCTTGCCTCATACATATCCATACCTTTGTATTCTGGTACTAAATTATTCATTTTGAATTCTTCGTCAAATACAGGTATAATTTCTAAGTTATGTTTTAAGGCTGCTTGATAATCATTTGGATCATGTGCAGGTGTAAGTTTTACAGCACCTGTTCCAAATTCTTTTTCTACAAATTCATCTGCTATAATAGGAATCTCTTTATTCATAATTGGTAATATTACAGTTTTTCCTACTAAGTCTTTATATCTTTCATCATCCGGATGTACTGCAATTCCTGTGTCTCCTAACATTGTTTCTGGTCTTGTAGTTGCTACTATAACAAATTTACCTTCTTCTCCTTTTACAGGATATTTAACATGCCATAAATGTGTTGGTTCTTCTTCATATTCTACTTCTGCATCTGAAATTGAAGTATTGCAATATGGGCACCAATTTATCATCCTCTTGCCTTTGTAAATTAGTCCTTTATTGTATAAGTCTATAAATACTTCTGTTACGGCATTGGATAAGCCTTCATCCATTGTAAATCTTTCTCTAGACCAGTCACAAGAACACCCTAATTTTTTTAGCTGATTTAATATAGTTCCACCATATTCTTCTTTCCATTCCCATGCTCTTTTTAAGAAACCCTCTCTACCAAGGTCTTCTTTTGTAATTCCTTCTGCTTTTAGTTTTTCAACTATTTTAGCTTCTGTTGCAATTGAAGCATGGTCTGTTCCTGGAACCCATAAAGTATTAAACCCTTGCATTCTTTTATATCTAATTAAAATATCTTGCAAAGTCTCATCAAGAGCATGACCCATGTGTAATTTACCAGTAATATTTGGTGGTGGAATTACTATTGTATATGGCTTTTTAGTTTTGTCATCAGATGGTTTAAAATAACCCTTTTCATTCCAATTTTTATAAATTTCCTCTTCAAAAGTTTGTGGTTCAAACTTTCCTTCTAATTCGTGCATTTTACATTCCTCCTTATTAAAACAAAAATCCTCGCCCTGAAATAAGGGCGAGGTATTATTCTCACGGTACCACCTTAATTTAACAATTTTATTGTTAACCTTAGTTACTTTTAACGCAAGTTATACGGATAAATTTACTACTATTTCAATTTATCGGCTCCAAAGCTACCTTCAGTTTTCTATACTATCAGAAGCTCTCAGCCGGTGACTTCTGTTCTCTTTATAGTTAGTTAAAACTTACTTCTCTTTTTCTTTGCCTTTAAAACTATAATCTATATTACCACATTTTGGTAGCTATTGCAAGAGTTTTTTTTATTTTTATTGCTTTTGGTTATTCTTTATTGTTCACATGTGAAGCACACTTTGCTTCGCTACATACGCTATAATTTTGTGTCATCTATATTATCAAACAAATCTTTACATTCTTTCCAATTTGCTACTTTTATGTTTTCATATTCATTGCTTAATTTTTCTAATATTTGTTTTGTTTCATCTGTAGAATTTAGGTCAACTGCAATTATATTTTTTATATTTTCTTCTTTTCCATAAATTATTCTAAATAATGTTGTCCTTATAAAGCCTTCTATTTGGTTAGCTTGATTTTTTACTGCTACTATTATATATATTCCATTTGATTTTAAATTTGTATATGTATATGTGTAAATTATGGTTTTTATGAGTTCTATCAAACCATATATTGCTAATACCCACACTATTCCTTTAAATATAAAGTCTAACATTTGCACTTTCTCCTTTTGCTCTATTTTATGCCTTGTAATTTTTTTGGTTACTTTTTTGACATTGCATACGAAAAAGTGTATACTAGAACATATGAAAGAGATTATAATTGATAAAAAATATGATGGAAAGAAATTGAATAGTTTTTTATTAGATAGTTTTGATGGGCTTAAGCTTAATACTTTATATAAAGCTTTGCGAAAAAAAGATGTTAGAGTAAATGACACTAGGATTTCTGATAATGTTATTATACATTCTGGTGATGTTATAAAAATATTTATTCCTGATGAGCAATTATTTAGTAAAAATAATTTTAATATTGATATTATTTATGAAGATGATAATATTGTGGTTGTAAATAAGCCTGCTGAAATTGAAGTAGTTGGTGAGAACAGCTTAACTAGTGAACTTTGTAAATATTATAACATTGCTTCTATTTTTCCTTGTCATCGTTTAGATAGAAATACTACTGGATTGGTTTTGTTTGCCAAAAATGAAGAAGCTTTAAATATTCTGTTAGATAAGTTTAAAAATCGTGAAATCGAAAAGCATTATAAGGCTTTGGTTTATGGTATTCCTCGTAAAAAAGAAGATACTTTAACAGCATACCTTTTTAAGGATGCAAAAAAATCTTTGGTATATATTTCTGATGTTCCTAAAAAAGGGTACGAAAAAATTATTACTTCATATAAGGTAATTAGTTGTAATAATAAGAATAACACTAGTTTGTTGGATGTTAATTTACATACTGGTAAGACTCACCAAATAAGAGCTCATTTAGCTCATATTGGTTATCCTATTATCGGTGACGGAAAATACGGAGACAGAGAAATCAATAAAAAGTTTGGATATAAGTACCAACAGCTTTGTAGCCGTTCTTTAAGGTTTTGTTTTAAAACTGATGCAGGTATCTTAAATTATTTGAATAACAAAAACGTGTCAATTTAAAGATATTGTATAAATAATAGGTGTTGATATAGTCTTATATCAACACCTATATTTTTTTATTTTATTATTTCTTCAAATTCTTCTGCTGATATAACTTCTTTTTGTATTAAAACTTCTGCTACAACATGTAGTTTGTCCATATTATTTGTTAATATTGTTTGTGCTCTTGCATATGCTGTATCTAGCATAATTTTAACTTCTGCACCAATTGCATCTCCAAATTTCTCTCCTAATAGTTGTAATTCATATGGGTCTTTTTCTGTATTTATTGAAATTGGTCCTAAGTTATCACTCATTCCATATTTTATAATCATATCTTTTGCAATTTGTGTTGCTACTTCAATATCGTTACTTGCACCTGTTGAAATATCATTTAGTACTAATTTTTCTGCTGCTCTACCACCAAGTAATGCAATTAGTTTCTCTTCCATTTCTGTTTTTGAAATATAGTACTTATCCTCGTTTGTTTTATACATTGTGTAACCACCTGCAACTCCACGAGGTATAATTGATACTTCTTTTATATCTTTTTGAGTTTCTAATTGACTACTTACTATAGCATGTCCTGCTTCATGGAAAGCTGTAAGTCTTTTATCTTTTTCTGATATTACTCTGCTTTGCTTCTCTAGTCCAACTGTCACTTTTTTAACAGCTTCTTCAATATCATTTTGAGTTATTGCTTCATGTTTTTTTATTGTAGCAATAATTGCCGCTTCATTTAAAATATTTGCAAGTTCAGCTCCTGTAAATCCTGCTGTATCTCCTGCAATATCTTTCATACTAACATTGTCTGCAAACTTTTTGTCTTTTGCATGGATTTTTAGTATTTCCTCTCTACCTTTCATATCTGGAAGAGCTATTGTAATTTGTCTGTCAAATCTGCCTGGTCTTAGTAATGCTTTGTCTAACATTTCTGGTCTATTTGTTGCAGCTAAAACTATAATTGTTTCTTCTGTATCAAATCCGTCCATTTCAACTAACAATTGATTTAGAGTTTGGTTATTTTCTGTTTCTGCTCCACTTCCACTTGTTCTTCTTGATCCAATTGCATCTATTTCATCTATAAATACTATACATGGTGCAATTTTTTTAGCTTTTTCAAATAATTTTCTAACTCTTGATGCTCCTAGACCAGCAAACATTTCTATAAATTCAGAACCACTCATTGAGATAAATGGAACTTTTGCTTCTCCTGCAATTGCTTTTGCAATTAAAGTTTTACCTGTACCTGGTTGTCCACAAAGTAATACACCTCTAGGAATTTTGGCACCCATCTCATAGAATTTTTTAGGTTCTTTTAAGAAGTCAACTATTTCTATCATTTCATTTTTTTCTTCATCTAAACCTGCAACATCATTAAACTTTATTTTTGACTTTGTTGTCTCTGCATCATAAACTTTTCCTTTATCACCTAAGCCTTGCATTTTAAATACTGCCACAAATAACACTAGTAAGAGTATTGTTGGCAATAGTGAAAATAGGTATTGGAAAGCTGTATAAAACACGTTTTGCTGTTTTTGAATTAACTCTATTGCATTTCCCTGTAAAGTTTTCTCTTGAATCAATTCTATAAAAGCTTGTGTGTTTGGTACAATTGCTCCTTTTTCTTCTTCTATATCTTTTAGTTTCACTTTAATAGAAGTACTTCCAACTGTCATTTCAACCTTTTCAATTTTACCCTCATCTATTTGTTTAATAAGGTCTGTGTAGCTAATAATTTTATCCTCATTCTCTTTTTTAGAATTTATTAAGAATATGCTTGTTATTATTACTGCTATAAGTAATACAATGCATGCAATTATATAATAAATCTTTGATGATTTTTTCTTTTCCTTTTGCTTGTTTTCATTATCCATTATGATTCTCCTTTATAATTCCTCTGTTTTGATATTAGCCTGTGGTTCTGGCGTTTCTCCTTTTTCTTTAGGTGCTTTTTTATTTGCTGACTTTTTCTTTTGTTCTTGTCTTTCTTTCTCGTCTTTTTTACGTATTCTTTCTCTTTCTTCTTCCTCTTTCTTCTGTCTTTCTTTTTCTTCCATCTCTTGTCTTACTTTTTCTTGTTCTTGCATAATTTTAGAAAGTTCTATTTGTTGTTTTATTATGTCCGATCTTATTATCAATATTGCTGCTATAACATAGATACAAGTTATTGCCATATATAAAACATCAAAGTATTTTATAGTATATCCTGTTAAAATATTTACAATCATATAAATCAAATTTAGTATTATTGGCAAAGTCAAACTATATATTGCAATATTATATACATTTCTAAATCTTATCCTTAAGTTAGAAAGTATTCCAGTTATACAGCCTATAAGTGAATATAATATTGCGTCTAATAATACTGTCGATAGATATACAACAAACAAATAAATAAACATAACTATATAAAATGCTACGTATATTTTATATACATTATTCTCAGATAATGCGTTCATTAAATCTTGTTTTTCAAATTTTACTAAATTAAGTTGGTCTGCAATATCCTTTACCGAAATAGTTGTTAATACACTAGCCATATTGGTTTTTAATATTACTTTATCTTGTAAAATTACAGCTCCATTATAGTAATTTTTTATTTCTTCTTCATATTTATTTATTTGTTCATTTGTCAAATTCTCTGTTGTATCTATAATAACTTTTCCGTCAAATAACTTGTCCGTACTAATTACATTGTTTTCTTTTTGAGTAATAGATATTTTTCCATTATTAAAATTAAGTGTTTCAATATTTTGGTCTATATATTGCTTTACTTTATTTACTGTTCCACTAAAACGGTATGTAATAGCTAAGGTTAAGAAGAAAGTAAAAATAAACATTAATATAACTATATATGATATTGTTTTATTAGTTTTTTGTACTACTAATTTTTTATAATCTTCTAATCCAAATATACTTATTTTAAATTTTTTCCAAAATGAAATTTTTACTTCTTCTTCCACTATAATTCTCCTTATTTATATTTTTTCTACTGTCATACCTTCTTTGGTGTCTTTTACTACATATCCTTTTTCTTTTAAGTTATCTCTAATTTCATCTGATAAAGCCCAATTTTTATCTGCTCTTGCTTGTTTTCTTTTTTCTAATAATTCTTGAATTTCTTGTGGTAGTTCTACATTTTTGCTTTCTTCTAAATATTTTTTGCTGTTTTCTAAATCTAAGCCTAATACTTTATCAAATTTTAATAAAAGTTCTGCAAATTGTTTTGATTTATGTTCATTTCTTACTATTTCCCATACAATTCCCATAGCTGCTGGCATATTCAAGTCATCATTTATTGTCTCCAAAAATTTATTTTCATATTCTTTTATTTCTTGTTCATCTATATTTTCTGTTCCTTCTTGATGTTTTACAAAACCTTCTCTTAAACGCATTAATGCTTTTTGTGTTGCTAATGCTGTATCAAATGTAAAGTTTAGTTTTGTACGATAATGTGCTGTAAAGCAGAATAATTTATATGCTAATGGTTCTATTCCTTTTTCTTGCAATTGATCTAGTGTGTATGTATTTCCTAAAGATTTTGACATCTTTCCACCATCAACTTGTAAGAACTCAACATGCATCCAAGTTTTTGCTGGAACTTTACCTGTTAATCCTTTGCTTTGTGCAATTTCATTTTCATGATGTGTTGGTATATGATCAATTCCACCTGTGTGTATATCAAATTGATCTCCTAAGTATTTTCTACCCATTGCAGAACATTCTATATGCCAACCTGGGTATGATAATCCCCATGGGCTTTCCCATTTCATAATGTGATTTTCTGGTGCTTTAATCCACAATGCAAAATCATATGGGTTTCTTTTTTCTGTGTCTATATCAACTCTTGCTCCAGCTATTTGTTCATCTAATTTGCGGTTTGATAGTACTGGATATTTATCTAATTTTGAAATATCAAAATATATTCCTTTACTTGTTTCATATGCGTATCCATTTTTTATTAAACCTTGAACAAATTCAAGCATTTCTTGAATATGTTCTGTTGCTTTTGCAATAATTTCTGGTTTTTCTATGTTAAGTCTTGCCATATCTATGAAAAATTTATGTGTATAAAAGTTAGCTATTTCATAAGGGTCTTTGTTTTCTTTTCTTGCTGCCTTTTCCATTTTGTCTTCACCTTCGTCAGCATCTGATTCTAAGTGTCCTACGTCTGTAATATTCATTACATGTTTTAAGTTATATCCATTGTATTGTAATACTCTTCTTAAAGTATCCATAAAAACATATGCTCTAAAATTTCCTATATGAGCAAAGCTATATACTGTAGGTCCGCATGAATACATACGAACTGTATTTCCTTCTAATGGTTTAAATTCTTCTTTTGTTCTAGTTAATGTATTATATAATTGTACTGTCATAAAAATCCTCCTTTAATTTAGTTCGTAGTATTTGAAGATGGATTTGTTGTTGTGTTTCCTCCTGCCTCACTATTTCCTCCGCTGTCAACTGTATTATTTTGATTTGGTTTTTCCGGTGTTGGCGGAGGTGTAACACTTACTTTATTTACTGTGATAACTATACTCACGCCTTTTATAACTTTTGTTCCTTCCTCAAAACTTTGTTTTATAACAATTCCATTTGCTTGGTCTCCGTGTGTTTCGTAAAGCACTTGTACATTTAAACCTGCTAAAGCTACTTTAGCCTCCTCTTCAGTCTTTCCTATTAATTTAGGAATTATTACACTACTTGTTTCCTCTGTATGGATATTACATTTTTCTGTTGGTATCTTGTATCTATCCTTTTTTACTGTCCAATTGCTATTATTCTCTTTTTCTGGTTTTGCTGTATATATTTTTTCTTCAGTATCTAAGCAATATTCTGTTGCAACTTTTTTAGATTCTTTACATATTTTTATAGTTTCGTGTCCGTCACATGCTTTTGGCACGTTACCTTTTGTAAAATATTCTGTATATTTTCTAGTACATTCTTTAGTTGCTACTTTTCCACTATCTTTACATACTGTAGCTGTTACTACTCCATCTGGTTTTGTAAAACGTTTTTTAGGCAATTCTTTGTGCACATTTTTCATTATATTAGCCCAAATGCTTCTTGCTGCCCATATTTGATATAATTCAATTTCTCCTTGGTCAAATCCATACCAAGTAGCACCGGCATAATATGGTGTATATCCACAAAGCCATACGTTTGTATCATTATCTGTAGTACCTGTTTTACAAGCTACGTCCATTCCTGATATTGCACAAGCCCCCGCTGTTCCACTATATCCTGTAACAACATCTGTTAATATGTCTGAAATAATATATGCATTTGCCTCTGATATAACTCTTCTTGTTTCTTGCTTTGGTTCAAGAATTGTTTTTCCGTCACTATCAGTTAATTTTGTATAGAATGTTGGTTCTATATATACACCTTTGTTTGCAAGTGTCGCATATGCTGCTGCCATTTGTAAAGTACTAGATCCATGGTGAGCTCCACCAATTGCTAAGCTCATAACAGCATCATCTTCCTCTGTATATGTGGTAAGTCCAAATTCATGTAAATATTCTATCGCCTTATTTATTCCAACATTGTATGCTATTTTAATATTAACGATATTTGAAGAAACCTCAATTGCTTTTCTAACTGTACATAGTCCTTGATATCCTCCTGCGTTTTTAGGAGAGTATCTTCCTTTAAATGTTGTTGGTGTATCATCAAACACTGTTGATGCAGTAATTACTTTTTCTTCTAAGCCTGGTGCAACGTTAACTAATGGCTTAATTGATGAACCTGTTTGTCTTTCACTAATTGCATAATTATAGCTAGTTCCTTGGTCACTTCCTAGTGCTCCACCCATTGCTACTACTCTACCTGTTGTTGGTTCAATTATAGTAGTACCTGCCTGAGTTCTTGCTTTTACTTTCACGTTTTTTCCATTTGCATCTTTAACTGTTATTGTTTTATTTTGTACATATTTTTTCTTAGCCATTTCTTTAAGTACTGCTTCCTGAATAGAAGTTACTTGTGTTGTATATAGTTTATATCCTCCTGATTGAATCATTGCTTTAGCCTCTGAAAAATCAATATCTTTTGCTTCTGCTAAATCTCTTGCTGCATTATTTACAGCCTCACTCACAAAATATGAAATATTTCCAATTTCTATTGTTCCTTTTTTGAATTCAAAGCCTTTTTCTACTTTTTCTACTGCTTCATTATATAATTTTTCAGCTTCTGCTGGGTCATCGCTAATTCTACTTTGTTCCTTCATAAAATGTAATACTAATTTAGTTCTTGACTTTATTAGTTCACTATTATCTTCTTCTCCATATGGATTATACATATTTGGTCCATCATTTATTCCTGCTAAGAATGCTGATTCAGCTAAGTCCAAATCTTTTGCTGATTTTGCAAAGTAGTATTGTGCTCCATATTCTACTCCATGAAGATCATTTCCACCTATAAATATAATATTTAAATATTTTTCTATTATTTGTTTTTTAGTAAGCATACTCTCAACTTTGTAAGCTCTTGACATCTCACGAATTTTTCTCTCCATACCTGCAGTTCCAGAGTCTGCTTTATCCTTCATAATGTTTTTTACTAATTGTTGTGTTATAGTACTTCCACCACCAACATCAGAGCTTCCTCTATGTAACACATAACTTAGTGTTGCTTTAGCTGTTCTTAAAATATCAACTCCTGAATGTTCATAAAATCTCTTATCTTCTATTGCTATATATGCATCTGGCGTATATTTTCCCATTTGTTCTAGTGAAATTACTTTTCTGTTTCCATTTCCGTCTCCAGCGCTGAGTAATCCTATTTGTTTTTCTTCTGAGTCATATATTTCTGCATTTCCACTAGCTATTAATTCTTCTTTAGTAATATTCCATTGATCACTAAAAAATATTCCTGCTAAGACTCCTCCACCAACAAGCACTAATAAAAATATTAATATTACAAATATTAATATTATCTTTTTTAGTTTTGGATGTTTTTTCACCTTTATTGTATCTGCCTTATTTGTTTTTTTACTTCTTTTAATTTTATATTGTTTAGTATCACTTGAGTGCTTCTTTTTACTTCCCATAAAGGTATCCTCCCTTGGATATATTTTAACATATATATTATATAATATATTCATAAAAAAGCAAAGTATTTTAATAAATTTTTAAGGTTTTATATATAAAAAAACTACTAATTTAATATTAGTAGTTCTTATTTTATCCAAACAAACCTTTTTTCTTTACTGGTGGTTGTTCATTCATAGTTTTTGCAAGTTGCATTAAAAGTTCTCTTTGTTCTGGAGTTAGCTTTTTAGGTACTTGTACTTGTACTGTAAATACAAAATCTCCTTGTGCACTGCTATTTACTCCCTTGAAGCCTTTATTCCTTATTGTAAATTTTGTGCCTGTTTGTGTTGCATCAGGTATTCTATAAGTTTCAGTTGTTCCATCTACCATTGGTATTTTAAGTTCTGCACCAAGGGTTGCTTGTGTAAACGTTATTGGTATGTCACAAAGTACATTATTTCCTTTTCTACTGTAAATACTATGTCTTTTAACATGTATTAATATATATAGGTCACCTTTTGGTCCACCATTTGTACCTGGCTCTCCTTCACCTTGCATTACTATAGTTTGACCATCGTCAACACCTGCTGGTATTTTAACTGTTAATCGTACTTGTTTTCTAACTGTTCCTTTTCCTTTACATGTTTCACAAGGATTTGTAATAACCTTACCTGTTCCATGGCAGTTTGTACATGTTCTTGTAGTTTGCATTTGTCCAAGTATTGTAGTTTGGACTTGCTTAATTTGGCCTGTTCCATGACATACACTACATGTTTCAGGGTGTGTACCTGGTTTTGTACCTTCTCCATGGCAAGTATCACAAGTTTCATTTCTATTTATTGTTACATATCTTTCTGTTCCTAAGAAAGATTCTTCAAAACTTATATCTATATCATAGCGTAAATCTGTACCTTTTCTAGGCCCATTTTTTCTTGTACCTCTTGAAGAACCTCCAAATCCTCCACCAAAGAAAGAAGAAAATATATCTCCTAAATCTCCAAAGTCACTAAATCCATCAAAGCCTGTTGAGTATGTATATGTACCACCACCAAATGGTCCTCCAGCTCCTCCTCCGAAGCCTTGAGGTCCATCTGCTCCAAATTGGTCATACATTTTTCTTTTTTGAGGATTTGATAAAGTTTCATAAGCTTCATTTACTTCTTTAAACTTTTTCTCTGCCTCTTCTTTATTATCAGGATTAGCATCTGGATGGTATTGTTTTGCAAGTTTTCTATATGCTTTTTTAAGTTCTTCATCAGTTGCATTTTTATTTACGCCTAATACCTCATAATAGTCCTTTTTTGTAGCCATTATTCATTTCCTTCATTATTATTATTTTCTGTGTTTGTTTCTGTATTTGCATCTTCTGGGTTTGCTTGTGCTTGTTGTCCAGCAGATGTTTGTTTATATAATTGTTCTGTTATAGAGTAGAATACTGTTGTTAATTTTTCTGTTGCTGATTTAATTGCTTCAACATCAGATCCTTCTAATGCTTTTTTAACATTAGCAATTTCAGTTTCTGCTTTTGCTTTTTCTTCTCCACTAATTTTGTCTCCAAGCTCGTCAATTGTTTTTTGGCTGTTATATACTAAGCTTTCTGCATTGTTTCTGACTTCAATTTCTTCTTTTCTCTTTTTGTCTTCTGCAGCATGTGCCTCAGCATCTTTAACAGCTTTTTCAATATCTTCATCAGATAGATTTGTACTTGCTGTAATAGCTACTTGTTGGCTATTTCCTGTTGCCATATCTTTTGCAGATACGTGTACAATTCCGTTTGCGTCAATATCAAATGTTACTTCGATTTGTGGCACTCCACGAGGTGCTGCTGGAATTCCTGTTAATTGGAATCTTCCTAATGTTTTGTTATCTGCAGCCATTTCACGTTCACCTTGTAATACGTGAATTTCAACACTTGTTTGACCATCTGCTGCTGTTGAGAATATTTGTGATTTTTTAGTTGGTATTGTTGTGTTTCTTTCAATTAATTTTGTAAATACTCCACCTAATGTTTCAATACCTAATGATAATGGTGTTACATCTAGTAATACTAGGTCTTTTACATCACCTGATAAAACACCGCCTTGAATAGCTGCACCAATAGCAACACATTCGTCTGGGTTGATACCTTTGTCTGGTTCTTTTCCTGTAATTTTCTTAACCGCTTCTTGAACAGCTGGAACTCTTGTAGATCCACCTACTAATAATACTTTGTGTAAGTCATTTGCTGTAACTCCAGCATCTTTCATAGCTTTTTCTACTGGTATTTTAGTAGCTTCAATTAAGTCACTAATTAACTCTTCAAATTTTGCTCTTGTTAATGTAATGTCTAAGTGTTTTGGTCCTGTTGCATCTGCTGTAATAAATGGTAAGTTGATTTGTGTTTGTTGCATTCCAGAAAGCTCTATTTTGGCTTTTTCTGCTGCTTCTTTTAGTCTTTGCATTGCCATTTTGTCTGTTTTTAAGTCAATACCACTTGATTTTTTGAATTCTGATACTAAATATTCAATAATTCTATCGTCAAAGTCGTCTCCACCTAGTTTTGTATTTCCATTTGTTGCTAGTACTTCAAATACACCGTCTCCAATATCTAGGATAGAAACATCAAATGTACCTCCACCTAAGTCATATACCATTATTTTTTGATCTTGGTCTTCTTTATCCATACCAAATGCTAAAGCTGCTGCTGTTGGTTCGTTTATAATTCTTAATACTTCTAGTCCAGCAATTTTACCAGCATCTTTTGTTGCTTGTCTTTGGCTATCGCTAAAGTAAGCAGGTACTGTAATAACAGCTTGTGTAACTGGTTGACCTAAATAATTTTCAGCATCTGTTTTTAATTTTTGTAATATCATTGCTGATATCTCTTGTGGGGAGAATTCGTCTCCTTCGATTTTTACTTTTTTGTTTGATCCCATATCTCTTTTAATTGAGATTACAGTGTTTTCTGGATTAGTAACTGCTTGACGTTTTGCAATTTGTCCTACTAATCTTTCTCCATTTTTTGAAAATGCAACAACAGATGGCGTTGTTCTATTTCCTTCTGCGTTAGGAATAACAACTGGCTCTCCTCCTTCCATTACTGCTACACATGAGTTTGTTGTTCCTAAGTCAATTCCTATAATTTTTCCCATAATAATTTACTTCCTTTCTAAATTTATATATTTTAAAAAATTAATATTATTTTCATGTTAAATAAATTAAAATCAAGTATAACGAGGCAAACGAGTAAATTTTCTTGAGATTATACAAATGTATGTCGAAAGAAAATTTATGAAGTTTAACAAAGTTAGACGAAGATTTTTATTTATTTAATTGGCTACGACTACCATAGAATGACGAATAACTCTATCGCCTATTTTATAACCTTTTCTATACTCTTCTTTTACTTCTTTTTCTCCTAAGTTTTCATCTACTACTAAACTTACAGCTTCATGAAGTTCTGGATCAAAAGTTTTTCCAACTGCTTCAATTTCAGTTACTCCATTTGCTTTTAGTACATCTTTAAATTGTTTTAAAACAAGTTCTACTCCTTGTTTATAACTTTCATCTTCTGTTTGACTTGCTACTGCTTTTTCTAAGTTGTCTATTACTGGTAAAAAGTTTGATACTACATCAGCCATAACCGAACTATATAGTCCAACTTTTTCCTTTTCATTTCTTTTTTTGTAATTGTCAAATTCTGCTGCAACTCTTTTTAATCTGTCATTGGTTTCGTCCAATTGAATCTTAAGAGTTTCGTTTTCTTTTTTGATTTCAATTACTTCATCGTTTTGCTTTGGTTCCTTAGTTTCTTGTTTAACTTCTTTTTTTTCTTTTTCCATTGCGTGTTTTCCTTCTGCCATTTCATTTCTCCTTTCTTTATTGTCCATTTAATTTTTTACTAATATACTTCATAACTGAAATAACCTTTGAGTAGTCCATTCTTTTTGGTCCTATAATTCCAATAGTTCCTAAGTCTTTATCTTGATATCTATGTTTAAATGTTATTATACTAAAGTCTTTTAGTTGTTCATTTTCATTTTCATCACCAATATACACATTTATGTCTTTGGCAAATCCTGTATTTAATAAGTCTAGCATAACTTGTTTTGTATCTATTAAGTTTACAAAGTTTTTTGCTACTTCTAGACTTTTAAACTCTGGAAGTTCAAACACTTTGTTAGTTCCTTCTAAATAAACTTTTGCTTCTTCATTTATTACCTTATCTAGTTGTTGCATTATTGGTTTTATAACATTTAGGCTATAATTCATTTCTGAAAATATATACTCTTCTAAGGGTTTATCTATTTCTTCTATTGGTTTTCCTTTTAGTTTATTATTAAAAATGAAGTTTAAAGTATTTACTTGGTCTTCTGTAATGTCTTCATCAAATTTAATAATTGTTTCTTTTATAATACCTGTATCTGTTAGTATAACTGCCATTAACATTCTAGTTCCAAGAAGGACAAATTTTACTTCTTCTATGTTTTGTAAGTTAGTTCTTGGTCCTATTGCAACCGATGTATAGTGTGTAACCTCTGACAAGGTATTTGTAGCTATTTTAGTTAACTCTTCTATTTCGTTAACTCTAGTTTCTAATTTAGATTGTATGTATTTTATTTCTTCTAAGCTAATGTCATCATCTTTTAATAGTTCGTCTACATATAGCCTGTAACCTTTTGCTGATGGAACTCTGCCGACTTGAAGTATGTGGTTTATCTAAGTAACCACTTTTTTCTAAGTCTGCCATTTCATTCCTAATTGTTGCACTGCTATAGTCTAAATTGTATTTTTGTACTAGTGCTCCTGAGCTAACCGGTTCTGCTGTGTTAATATATTCTTCTATTATTGCTTGTAATATTTGTTTTTTTCTATCATCTAACACATTTTCACCTTCTAACTCTTTATATATTTTAGCACTCTTAGTTCTTGTCTGCTAAACTGCATATATATTATATCCATTTTTAGCAATTGTCAATACATATTGCTAAAAATTTATGTGAAATTTATGTGAAAATAGGAAGAATTTTAAATAAATTCTTCCCATACTATATTTGCTAAGTCTAAGCCTTTGTTAGTTAGCTTAATTTGGTCTCCATCTATTTCTACTAACTCTTCATTTACTAGTTTTTCTAGTTTGTCATGATATAAAAATACTGGATTTGCTACAAATTTTATTTTGAATTCTTGTATGCTAACACCATCTATTTTTCTTAATCCTAATAACATATATTCTTTTTGCATTGCTTCCATATCTTGCTTTTCATGGAATACTAAATTTTCTTCTGTTTTATCCTCTTCATAATTTTTTATATATTGTTCTAAGTTTTCTATATTTGAATACCTTATTCCATTTGTATATGAATGTGCTGCTACTCCAAAGCCTATGTATTCTTTTTGATTCCAACAGTCTAAATTGTGTTTTGACTCATATCCTTGTTTTGCAAAATTGGATATTTCATAGTGATTATATCCATTTGCCTCTAAAATTCGTTTTACAGTCCAATACATTTTCCTTTCTAGTTCTTCGTCTGGTAGTTCTAGTCCTTCTTCCACCTTTTTAAATAATGGTGTACCTTCTTCTAATATCAATGAATATACAGAAATATGCTCAGGTTCCATTGATACTATTTCTTCAATTGAATCTTGTACTTCTGCTAGTGTTTGGTTTGGAAGTCCTATCATTAAATCTACATTTATATTTTCAAAACCCGCTTCTCTTGCAAATCTAAAAGTGTCTAAAAAGTCTAAATATGTATGTATTCTTCCAATTTCTTTTAGCAAATGCTCATGAGTAGATTGTAGCCCTATACTTAATCTGTTTATTCCTACTTTGTTATAGTCCTCTAATTTTTCTAATGTAACTGTTCCTGGATTAACTTCTATCGTAATTTCAGCATTTTCATCAAGCTCAAAATTTGATTTTATTTCTTCCATAATTTGAACTATGTATTTGCTTTCTATTAATGAAGGAGTGCCTCCACCAATGTATATAGTTTTAACAGAAAACAAATCGTCTTTTCCAATCTCGAAGTCAGCTCTATTATTGCTTCCTACTTCTTTAATTTCTTGTAGCAAACATTTTATATATTTTGAAATTAAATCTTGTTTTTCTGCATATGAACAAAAATCGCAATAGCTACATTTTTGTTTGCAAAATGGAATGTGAATGTATAGTCCAATTTGTTTTCTTCGCATAAGTTTCTTCCTTCCTAAATTATACGTTCTTCTGGTTTGGCACGTCGCTTACACACTTTTTATTTTTCAAATCCGGCACGTCGCTTGCACTTTGAATATATTTTTTCTCGACTAAAGCACGAAAAAATATATGTCAAAGTCGCTGTGCCTGCTCTAATAAATCAAATGCTTTTTTTAAATAGTAAATTATACAAGCGATGTGCCAAACTTTAAAAAGTATAACTGTCATTGTCTAAATTTAGAAACAAATTGTTCTATGTTGTAAAAGCGATGATTTACTCCCGACTTTCCTATTGGTTTTGATAGCATTTGTCCTATTTCTACTAATGATGCTTCTGGGTTTTCTAGTCTTAGGTTTGCTATTTCTTGTAGTTGTTCAGGCATTTTATCAAATTGACCAATTTGTTTTAAATATTTAATATTCTCTATTTGTTTTAGTGCTGCATTCAAAGTCTTGTTTAAGTTAGCCGTCTCACAGTTTACTTTTCTATTTACATTATTTCTAATATCTCTATATACTCGTACTTCTTCAAATTTAAGTACAGAACTATTTGCTCCAATCAGAGCTAAAAATTTTGATATCTCATCTCCATCTTTTGTATATAGTGCATATCCATTTTTCTTTTCTATATTTTTAAATTGTATTTCATATTTATTTAATATAGCTAATACTATATTTGCATTTCCCCCTGATGAAAATGTTATTTCCAAGTGATATGTATTTTTAGGATTGTTAATTGAACCTCCTCCTAAAAAACTTCCTCTTACAAATGCTTTTTCTAGTAATTCTTGATTATTAATCTGTTCAGTTATATTTTTAAATGTTATTGTATTGTTATATATAACTTCTGGAATTTCCAGTTTATTTACACTAATGCAAAACTTTTTGCCTATCACTTCAATATTTTGCTTTGTATATTGTAAGTTGTTTAGTAACTTACTAAAACGGTTAATATTATATTCACTTTCAGTTGAAAACTTTATCTTATTTTTTTCTATTGTTATATTGTTTGAGCTTAAATATCCAAGCAATTCAAATTTAACAATTTCTTTGTTAGCCAAATTGCCTAGTTTGCTTATTTCTTCTTTTACTTCACTTGAAAATGACATACTAACCCTCCTTTTGAAAAGTCACTATTCTATCGTTTCCAGCCAAGTCTTTTATTGGCTGTTTTGTTATTAGTTTTAAATTTTTATGTTCTAGATTTATAACCGCATTGCCTTGATTATATCCTATTTCTAGCATCAAGTATCCCTTTGTTTTTAAATGTTTGTGTGCTTCATTTAGTATTTTTTTATAGAACTCTAATCCATCTTTTCCACCATCTAAAGCAAGATGAGGTTCAGCTTGTACATCTTTTTCTAGTGTTTTTATTATGTCTGTTTCAATATATGGTGGGTTTGAAAGTATTATATCAAAGCTTCTCTCTGTTAGTTTATCAAATAAATTGGACTCTATAAATTCTATATTTACATTATTTAAATTTACATTTTTTCTTGCTACTTCAAGTGCCTCTTGGCTTATATCGGTTGCTGTTACTGTTGAGTTTTGGCAATAATGTGCTATTGAAATTGCTATTGCACCACTTCCAGTACACAAATCTAGCACTTCCATGTTTTGTTCTTTTATGATTTTGATACCTTCTTCTACTAAAACTTCTGTATCAGGCTGTGGAATTAGTACATTTTCATCCACATAAAAATCAAGTGCCATAAACTGCTGATGTTTTGTTATGTATTGTATTGGAGTGCCTTTTATTATTTTTTGTAGGTAGTTATTATATTTATTTATCTTTGATGGTTCCACTATTTCTTTGCTGTTAATAATTAACTCTTGTTTAGTTTGTTTTAAAACATATTGTAATAATGTACTTGCCTTTATGTGTGAATCTTGTATATTTTCTTTTTTTAAAACATTCTCTCCTAATTTTAATAACTCTATTTGCCTCATTTATTTTCTCCTACAGTTTGTTAGTGATTCTATTATACAAATCTCAAAATAGCTTGTCAAGGTTATATTTAGGCATAAAAAAGCCCCGCCTTAGCCGTAAGGTGAATGAAATTTTAAGGACCTGCTTACACAGGTGGGTATCTTGTTGAATGCTCCTGGGTTTCTTATAAATTCGTATAAGCCTACACGCCACATTCAAAGGCAGATTCCCGTTTAGAATTTGTTGGTTCTAAAATTCCAGTCTACACGCACTATGCAGGGAAAATTAATATCTTATTTATTTGTTATATATATATTACCACAAAGCTTATAAAATTACAATTACTTTTTTTTCCAAAAAACTATTTATTTTTTTGCTTTTTTATGATATCTTAGTTTTATCAAAGTTTTGTGGAGTTTATATGAAATTTATGAAAAATAATAATGATTTTATAAAATTTTTAAAAACAAATTGGATAAAGCTTTTTTTAATTTTGTGTAGTTTAATTATAATAATTGCATTGTCTCTTTTTATTGTTCCCAACTGGTTAGGTAGAAATAAATTTACAGATGAGCTGTCTAACTTTGCTAACAAATCTTCCGTTTTTTCTTTATCAGAAATTTACTGTTATAGTAGTGCAAGTGGAATAAATAATACTGAGGGTAAAGCTATGTGGGATGTAAATGTTAGTCAATATACAGATATTGCTTTAGGTTTAAGTATAAACAATGTTAATAATGATTTAACTAATAATTTAGGTAATTCTAATTTACAAGTAGTTGATACTTCACCTAAATATAGTATATCGAAAATTTATATTGATAATATAAGTTTTTCAAATAATAACACAGGAACTTTAAGCTTAAGTTATATTCCTATTTTAAACTTTGGTTTAATATCTAATGATGAACTTACTAATCCTGGAAAACAGCAAAACAAGATTGATTTTAATATAGTTGATAATAAAGAAATATTACTTAATAACATAGTACAAGAACCTAGTATAGATAAGAATCTGGTCTTGCCTATAACTCTTAGATATTTAAACTCAAATATTAAAACAGATCACACCATTACTAACATAGAAGAAAAATTAGCTTTTGATGGAAGTATATTAAAACGTGCTTCTATTCCATTATCTTCTATTAAAAATGAAGTTACATTTAACATTCACATTGTTACTAACTCAAGTGAAGAATATATGTATCCAGTACATTTACAAATACCTTTGCAAAATGAGGATAATGGTAAAAATATTTATGATGGAAGTTATTCTCAAGAGCTAGAATTTAATAATTGTTATTTCTACTAAAAAAGAGGCTTTTTTATAGCCCCTTTTTTAGTATATTATTTCTCTTTTTAATAAGTTGTTTCTAATTTTTCCAATTCCTATAATATCATCGTTTACTTTTATCTGGTATAGCCCATCCGGCTTATTATTTGTTAGTTGTACTCCATTTAAAAATAAATTTAGTTTTCTCTCTTGTAATTCAGTAACTGGATAATTCTCAAAGAATTTTTGCATTGTTATTACATGCTCATTCCAAAATTTTTTATTGTCTTTATTTTCTTCTATATCTTCAATTGTTACTGCTTGTTCTAACTCAAACTGCCCCACTTGAATTCTATTAAGTTCTTTCATATAGCCTATTGTTCCTAGTTTTTCTGCAATTGTCTCACATAATGTCCTAATATATGTACCCTTTGAACAATGTACTTTAAATTCAATTGTTTTGTCTTTTTCGTTTATGTTCAATAATTCAATACTATATATTTCTATTTCTCTTTTTGTTATTTCTACCTCCACACCTTTTCTTGCATATTCATATAGTTTTTTTCCATTTACTTTAATTGCTGAATACATTGGAGGAGTTTGTACTTGTTTTCCCTCTAATGTTTCTAGAGTTTGTTGTATTCTTGCTTTATCCCAAGTTGACTTATCAACACTTTTTTCTTCTATTATATTACCTTCACTGTCTAGTGTGTCTGTTTTTTGTCCTAACTGTATTGTAGCTATATAAGTTTTGTCATGATTTATTAAATATTTTGAAAGTTTAGTTCCTTGTCCTAATAGCAAAGGCAACACACCAGTAGCCATTGGATCTAATGTACCTGTATGTCCAACTTTTTCCTTACATATTTTTTTGACTTTTGCCACTACATCATGCGATGTATATTGTTTTGGCTTATTAACAATTAAAATTCCATTCATCTTTCTTCTGTTTCTCTTTCTTCTTCAAATTTTTGTGATAATTTTTTATCTAGTTCCCATTTCAGGGTACCATCATAAAACTCCCATGGAAATATTTTTGGATTTTTATTTTTAGCTCTTTCAATTATTTGTTTAATAGTTCTATTTTGCATTTGGTCATCACTCTCAAATTTCGAAGCAATCTGTTTAGCCCTTGTTGGCATTTTTTGTTTTTCACATATTGCTAATAGAATAACTGTCCTTTCATATTCAGTCAATTCTTCACTACTTCCAATCTGCTCTAGCAATTCTACATCTATTTTATTATAATAAAGTCTAGTTTTTATTTGATTAAGCAATTGTATAGTTGATGGCATTCTAACACTTTTAGAGTTATTTGTATATATATTTCCTCTTATCTTCAGTTCTTTTTCAAATTGAAGTCTCATTCTTCTTAAATTTCCAAACTCTTCTAATATACCTCTAGCTCTTTCTATATTTCCTTGATGTATTGCTATTGTCATTATTTGTCTCTGAATAGGTTCATATTTTTTAAATCTTGCTCCTATCGCTTTTGCTTCTTCTAGTCGTCCTTCTTGTATAGCTATTGTTATCATCTGATTTTGAATCATTGGATTATCTTGAAATTTTTCACCTATTGCCTTTGCGTCTTCTAGTCTCCCTTCCTGTATTGCTATTGTTATCATTTGGCTTTGTATTGCTTCATTACTCTCAAATTTAGCACCTATTGCATTAGCTCTTTCTATGTCACCTTCTTGTATTGCAATTGTTACCATTTGACTTTGTATTATTGGATCATCTTCAAATTGTTTTCCTATTATTTTAGCCTCTTCTAGCCTTCCTTGTTTTATTAAAATAGTACATCTTTGTGACATAATAATTAAATCATTTGGATATTGAGCTGTCAATCTATATGCTTCATCTAATTTTCCTAGCCTTATTTTCTTTCTTATTTCTTTGCTAACATTTTTTAACTGCCCAACTTGTCCTTCTATTTCTTGTATATATTCCATAACCTTTCTCCATAAAAAACAAACTACAATAAGATTTAGTATAATTTTAAAATCTTTTGTAGTTTATATTTTTTTAAAGTAATCTCATTACTTCTTTTATTACTTTTTCTTTTGCTTGTTCTATAGTTCCTTGGATTGTACAACCTGCTGCTCTTGGGTGTCCTCCACCACCAAATACTACACAAGCATCTGATACATTTACATATTCATTAGAACGAAGTGATATTTTACAACCTTTTTCTGTTTGACGTATAAATATTGAAACTTCAACTCCTTCAACATCTCTACCTATTTCAACAATTCCCTCATGGTCTCCACTCTCAGCATGTACTTTTTCTTCATCTTCTTTGGTTATATATGTATATGCAATTTTTCCATCTGCCAAAAATTCTATTCTATTATTTGCAATTCTATGTAATTCAAAGTTTGGCTTTGTTTTTGTTTGTAACACTTGGTGATATACTTTTGATACATTAACTCCTTTATTTAAAAGCCATGCAACAAATTCAAAAGTTTCAGCTGTAACTCCTTGATATTTAAAGCCACCTGTATCTGTTATAATTCCTGTTAATATACATGTTCCAATTTCTTTAGTAATTTCTATACCAAAGTATTCTAAAATTACTAATAGTATTTGTGCACATGCTGGTGCATCTGGGTTTACATAGTTATGGTCTCCAAACATAGTGTTTGTACCGTGATGATCTATACATACTTTTACTTTTGCATTTTCAAAGTATTTAGCAAATCCATTTAACATCTTTATAGATGCACAGTCTAGTGATATTGCTAAATCATATTGCTCTATATCACTTTCTGTTTTGATTTCATCAATACATGGTAAACAGTTAAATGCTCTTGGATGTTCTGGAATTATTATATCTGGATTTTTACCATAGTTCTTTAATGCTTGATACATTGCTAAACTACTACCCATTGCGTCTCCATCTGGATTTTCATGTGTCAATATTACTATTTTTTCTGCTTTATTTATTTGTTCTAAAATATTATCTAAAGTCATTTTATACCTCTATTCTAATTATTTTTCTTTAACTCATTTAATATGCTATCAATTTTAGCTCCATATTCTAAAGAATCGTCTAGTTCGAATATAAGCTCTGGTGTGATTCTTAAGTTTATGTTTTTTGCAACTTGACTACGAATGAAACCTGAAGATTCTTTTAGTCCTTCCATTGTTTTGCCAATACTTTTAGAATTTAAAATACTTACATAAACTTTAGCATATTTAAAGTCAGGTGTTATTTTAGCTTTTGTTACACTAACTAGCCCTGTTACTTTTGAGTTTTTAAGCTCAAAAGTAAGTACACGGCTAATCTCCTTTTTTAATTCTTCATTAACTCTATTAAGTCTTGCCTCATTTTTTGGCATTTTGTATTCTCTCCTTTTAACGTTTAACTTCTTCCATTACGTAAAATTCTAATGTGTCATCTTCTTTAACATCATTATAGTTTTCAATTTGAAGACCACATTCAAAGCCTTTAGTAACTTCTTTTGCATCATCTTTGAAACGTTTTAATGATATTAGTTTTCCATCATGTATAACTACATTTTCACGTATTACTCTAACTCCTGCATTTCTTTCAATTTTTCCGTCAAGTACATATGCACCAGCAATTGTTCCAACTCCTGAAACCTTGAAAGTTTGCCTTACAACTGCATTGCCTATTACTTTTTCTTCGTAAATTGGGTCTAGCATACCTTTCATCGCTGCTTCAACATCTTCAATTGCTTGGTAGATAACTGAGTATTGTTTAATTTCTACTCCCTCTTTTTCTGCCATATCTTTTGCAGTGTTAACTGGTCTTACATTAAATGCAATAATTATACATTTACCTGCTTTTGCAAGTTGAACATCAGATTCAGTTACAGCACCTGTTACAGCATGTATTACTTTAACTTTAACCTCGTCATTTGATAATTTTTCAAGTGATTGTTTTAAAGCTTGTGCTGTTCCTTGAACATCTGCTTTTACTATAATGTTTAATTGTTTTAAGTTTTCGCTTTCCATTTTTTCAAATAGATTACTTAAAGTTACCTTGCTGTTTTCGTTTATAATTTGTTCTCTCTCTTGACGTTTTCTTCTTTCTATTAAATGTTTAGCCATTTTTTCGTCTTTTACTTCATAGAAAGTATCTCCAGCTTCTGGTACTTCTGTTAATCCCATTATTTCTACTGGTGTAGATGGTCCAGCCTTTTTAATTTTTTGACCTTTATCATTTTTCATTACACGAATTCTACCTATAGATTTACCAACAACTATTGTGTCACCTTCGTCTAATGTTCCTCTTTGTACAAGCATTGATGCAATAGGTCCTTTTGATTTATCTAGTCTTGCTTCTATAACTGTTCCTTTAGCTTGTTTGTTAGGGTTTGCTTTTAATTCCTTCATGTCTGCTACTAATAATACCATTTCTAGTAAGTTATCAATGTTTATTTTCTTTTTAGCAGATATTGGAACATAAATTGTGTCTCCACCCCACTCTTCTGGAACTAGTTCATATTCCATTAACTCTTGTTTTATTTTTTCTACATTTGCACCTGGCAAATCAATTTTATTTACAGCTACTATAATTGGTATTTCTGCTGCTTTTGCATGGTTTATAGCTTCAACTGTTTGTGGCATAACACCATCGTCAGCTGCAACTATAAGTATTGCAATGTCAGTAATTTGAGCACCTCTAGCACGCATTGCTGTAAATGCCTCATGACCGGGCGTATCTAAGAATGTTATTTCTCTACCATTTATATTTACTTTATATGCACCAATGTGTTGAGTAATTCCTCCTGCTTCTCCTTCAATAACATTTGTGCTACGAATTGCATCTAGAAGTGATGTTTTACCATGGTCTACGTGTCCCATTACAACAACTACTGGTGGTCTTGGTTCTAGTTCGTCTGCTGAATCTTCTGTATCATCAAATAAAATGTCTTCTTCTTTTACTTCTTCTTTTTTATTTGCTGTTATTCCAAATTCCTGTGCTACTAGGAATGCTGTATCAAAATCTACTGTATTATTTATTGTAGCCATAATTCCTAAATTGAATAGTTTTTTAATAACTTCTCCACTAGTTTTTTTCATTTCAGCAGCTAAGTCTTTTACAGTAATCATTTCAGGAATTGTAATTTCTGTTAATTCAAATATTTTTTGTTTTGTTCTTTCTTCATCTCTTTGTGGTTTACGTTTATTTTTCTTTCCTCTAGCTGTTGTTAAGTCATAGTAGTCAAGCATTCCACCATCTTGTTCATTAAACATATGAGATAATTTGTCAACTTGTTTTAAATCTTTTAGTTTTCCTTCGTTAAATTCTTCACTAAAGCGATCATTTTTCTTTGCTTTAGTTCCTTTTTTAGCTTTATTATCTTCATAACGATTTGCTTTTTCTTTGTCAATTGCTCTTGTACTAATGTCTCTCTTATCTTCTTTTTCTATTATTTCTGTAGACATTATATCTTTAATATTTTTGTCAATTCCATAATTGTCTAATGGTCTACCATTGTTATTTCTGTTAAATGGTCTTTGACCATTTCTATTGTTAAATCTATTATCTCCATTTTGGCGATTATTATTAAACCTATTATCTCCTTGACGATTTTCAAATCTGTTATCTCTTGGTCTATTATCATAATTTCCGTTGTTTTGGCGATTTCCAAATCTGTTTTGGCGATTGTCATAACGGTTTTGATAACCTTCTGAATTGTTGTTACGGTTATCATAACGGTTATTTTGGTATTGATTATTTCTTTCACGATTAGGGTAATTTGGCTTATTTTCTGTACTTGAAGTAACTGTAGGTTTATTTTCTACAGGTTTTGGTTCTTGTTTAATTTCCGGCTTAACTTTTGGTTTAACCTCTTCTTTTTTCTCTTCTACTTTTGGCTCTTCTGGTTGTTTTTCAACTACTTCTGGAACTTTTTCTTCTTTTTTATTTGGCTTTAATCCAAATAATTCACTTACAGTCATTGGCTTTACTTGTTGTTTTCTATATACAATATTAAAGTCTTTGTTGTTCTTTCTTTCTACAAAGCCAACATCTTTTCTTTCTGTTTTTTCTTGTTTCTTTTCTTGTTTATCTTCATCAGCTAATATAACTTCACGTCTTATAATAACTGGTGTTGCATCCTTTTTTGTAGTTTTTTCTTTCTTTTCTTTGTTTTTTTCTTGCTCCATATTTTTTTGTGTTTTTACTCCCTTATTTTCTTTCTTTCCAAAAATTTCTCTTATTTTGCTAACTTGTTCTTCTTCTAAAGAACTCAAATGACTTGTTACCTCAATTCCTACTTCCTTTGCTTTTGCAATTAATTGTTTACTTTCTAAACCTAATTCTTTTGCAAGTTCATGTACTTTAAGTTTACCCAATCATTTCACCCCCACTAATTATTTTGTTTATCGCCTGTGCAAAGCCTTTATCTTTAATTCCTACTACAGCTTTGTTTGGTTTTCCAATTGAATTACTAATTTCATCAATCGTTAAACCTTCATACACAGTAATATTAAATTCTTTGCACTTTTCATTAAATACTTTTTTTGTTCTATCGGCTGAATCTACCGCTAATATTAACAATTTTACATTATGTTTTTCTATTTCTTGTAGACATGCATCAGTCCCAGCCACTATTTTTCCTGCTCTAGTTGCTAGTCCCAACAAGCCACATATTTTTTGATTATTAACCAAATCTATACTCCTTGATTTATAGTATTTTTCAAATCTTCGTAAATATTCTCTTCTATTTTCATTTCAAAAGCTTTTTCTAGTTTTTTAGAACGTATTGCTTTTTCTAAACATTCTGAATTATCACATATATATGCGCCTCTACCTGATAATTTACCTATTTTGTCAACTTTTATTTCTCCTGTTTGATTTTTTACAATACGTATAAGCTCATTTTTAGGCTTTTGCTCTCCACATCCAATGCAAGTACGAGTAGGTATCTTTTTCAAAATGTTCACTTCCTTTTTTATTCTTCTACTTCTTCTGTTTCTTCTTGTTGCTTAGCTAGCATTTCTCTAAATTGAGTTTCACTCTTGATGTCTATTTTCCAGCCTGTTAATCTTGCTGCTAATCTAGCATTTTGACCAGATTTACCTATTGCTAATGATAATTGATCATCTGGTACAATTACTTGTGCAAATTTTTCTTCTTCATGTGCATCAACTGCCATAACTTGTGCTGGTAATAATGCTGCTGAAATGTATATTGCTGGATCTGCGTTCCACTCAATAACATCAATTTTTTCTCCATTTAGTTCATTTATAATGTTTTGAATACGAATTCCTTTTTGACCAACACATGAACCAACTGGATCAATATTTTCATTTGGTGAATATACTGCAACTTTGCTTCTATTTCCTGCATCTCTTGATACACTTTTTATCTCAATAACTCCTTCATAAATTTCAGGAATTTCAAGTTCAAATAATTTTCTAACAAAATCACTGCAAGCTCTTGAAACAGTAACTTGAGGAGCACCTTTTAATCCTTTTTCTACATTCATAACATAGGCTCTAATTTTGTCATTTACATGATAATGTTCAGTTGGAATTTGCTCTTTTGCTGGCATAACAGCTTCTAATTTTCCTAAATCTAATACAACTATATTTCCATCTGCCTTTTGAACTATACCAGAAACTATTTCTCCTTTTCTTTCATTGAACTCGTCAAATACTAAGTTTCTAGATTCTTCTCTAATTTTTTGTACTATAATTTGTTTTGCAGTTTGAGCGGCAATTCTACCAAAGTTCTTTGGCATAAGCTCTATTTCTGCTTTATCTCCAACTAATAATTTGCTATCTATATTTTTAGCATCTGCTAATAAAATTTGTGTATTAGGATTTTCAACTTCTTCTACTACATCTTTTACAGCATATATGTGTATTTCACCTGTTTGTCCGTCCATAGTTACTTTAACATTTTCTTCTGAGTCAAAGTTTCTTTTATATGCTGTTACTAAAGCTGTTTCTATTGATTCTAATATTGCTTCTTTTTTTATTCCTTTATCTTTTTCAAGCTCCTCTAATGCCATCATTAGTTCTGTGCTGTCAATTGCAAGTACACTTACTTTCTTTTTCATTTTTTTAAATTCCTCCCTTATTACCAATTAAATTTTATTTTTATATTTGATATGTTTTTTCGTTCAATTGTTATTTCTTCTTGTTCTATTTCTAATGTTATATTTTCCTTATTAAAACTTTTTAAAATTCCTGAAATATTTTTGATAGTGTTTTTATTACCTTTTTTCTTTTTTTCAGTAGTTTCTTCTGGTTTTAATGATATTGGACTATATAGGCTAACTTCAACTTCTTGACCTATACTTGCTTCAAAGTGTTTATCTTTTCTTAATCTTCTTTCAACTCCTGGTGAAGAAACTTCTAAAAAGTATTGGTCTTTTATATAGTTTGCTTCGTCTAATATAGGGTTTATTGCATCATTTACTTTTTCACAATCATCTAGGCTAATTCCTTCAGGTGTATCTATAAAGATACGTAAATAATAGTCTTGTGCTTCTTTTTCGTAAATAACGTCATATAGCTCATAGCCTAATTCTTCAACTGTTTTGCCAATTAAAGCCTCTATTTTTTCTTCCATTACATAATCTCCTTCTTCATGATAGAAGAGTGGGATTTGTTCCCACTCTTCTAGTAATTTGTTATGCAGTTATTATTATACCCTACTTTTCCAATAATTGCAAGTGTTTTTGCAAAAATCATTTGACAAATTTGTATTATGCTCATTCTTTGATGCGCTAAAGTACGTGTTAAGCACATTAGTGCTAACATCGTATTTATTCATTTTTTCTGGTTCATTGAACCAGTGGTCAGTGCTACTTTACATAAAGTAGGGGACGTAGACCACTATTGCTGTTACTGTAAGTCGCGTTAAGGAAGCTGCGGTAAGACGTGAAATTGCCGGCTAAGCCATTACCTGTGTCGTAATAACCTCCACGAGAAACACAAGGGTTGAAGCTGCTAGTGCCAGAGTTGGCAGAGTATTCTGTGGTCCATTCAGATGCATTTCCTGACATATCCCATATATTACAGTATTTATCATCATTTTTTCCTGTTGCTGTAAATGCTTTCGTTGTTTTACTTTCATTATGTCTTGCATAATCTGTTTTCACTGAGTATGTTTGTATAAATACTATTGCTGTATCCCATGCATAACTATTTACTAAATCACTTGCATATACCAATTTATTATTTTCTTTTATTTCTCCATACATTTCTCTTGCTGCTTTTGCTGCATTTGGTTGTGTTATATTACCTAATACTGTTTGATTATATTTTGAAGTTATTTTTGATGCTGTTCCACTTGCTTCAAATCGTGCTATATAATATCCTCCATTTGCTAATGTTGTTGATATGAATTCTGATAAATTTCTTGCTGTTGCATTTTGAGCTGTTGATTCTGTTGCTGTGTTTCCACTTCTAAATTCTGTTAATTCTTTATAATCAACAGTTATTCCACCAACTTCCGGAGCAGTCTTTATTACCTTTACATCATTAAACATTCCTTCTAATTGAATTGCTTTATTTATTTTCATTGTACTTTCTTTTTCGTTTTCTAATTCTAATCTTGCAATTGTATAGTTTTGGTTTTGTGTACTTCCAGTTGTTATTACTGTTTCTTGTGTATAATTTTCTGCAGTTTGAGCAGGCACATAATTTCCGTTTTGTTTTGTAAAATTACTATATCTTCCAAGTGTTATTGTACTTGTTGTTCCTCTAGAATCTCCTGATTTATTATTTATTGTTCCTACTGGTACCCATACAAATTGATTTTTATCCTCTCCGTTTTCTATTACTATTCCGTCTTGTACTGCTGGAATATTATCTCCACTATAAGTATAGGTTGCTGAACCTGCTTCAGTTCCATGTGCCAATACTTTAAATCCTTTTGGTATTGTTATTTTATTTCCATATGCATCTTCTGCTTTTGTATTTTTGTCTACTACTGTTCCTACTAATGTTGAGATTTTAGATGTTGTTGGTGGATTATTAACTTCTCCTGTGCTTCCATTTGTTTTGCTGTCTAACCAATTACTTAATTCATTTATTCCTTTTTGGTCATTTTCTACTGCTTGGTCCATTTTGTTTTGAGCATCTTTGGCTTTATTTATTATTCCACTATCTCCAAATAGTGCATTAATACTTACTCCTGCCAAAATCAGCAATACTACTATAGTTACTACTAGTGCTATTAGAGTAATACCTGTTTGATTTGAGTAATTTTTTCTTGCTAATTTTTTATTTATTTTTATCTCTTTACTTATTTTAGTCTCTTTTTTATTCAAGGTTATCTTCCTCCTCTTTCTTAAGTGTTTTTATTCTGCTTTTTTCTATTTTGTATTTAGTATGTATAATTTTTTCCTTTTTATGCACATTTACTCATTTTTAACTGTATTTCGCAGGTTTACTCTATATTAAATTTTCAATGTGCAAAGGTCAGATTTTTATCTTACAAAAAATAAAGTAAGATACTTGTACATTCTTACTTAAGAATACCATAACATTTTTTTATTTTCAATACTTTTCTTTAATTTCTATCTACTTATAAATTGCAATAATAAGTGTCGCACTTTTTTCAATAAAATTATAACATTATTCATGATACATTTTTTGCCATTTCTAAACTTGATTTATAGCCAAACATAGGCCTTAACAAGTTATTCATCCAATTCTCTATTTGTTGAATAAAATCTTCCGAAATGTTTGTTATAACTGTTCCTTTTGGTATAAATCTTCTTATTAATCTGTTTGCATTTTCATTGCTTCCACGTTCTCCTGATCTATATGGATGTGCATAATATACTTGTAGACGTGGCTTCTTTTTTCTTTTGTCATACGACCTTTCTAATGCTTTATAATCTCTAAATTCACTGCCATTATCAAATGTTATTGTTTTAAATTTATTTTTAAAATTAGATTTATATTTCTTCTCTAATTTATCAATTGATTTTGCTACATTTACACTGTGTTTACTTGGTATCTTAAATATTATTTCTTCTCTTGTCATTCTTTCTGTAAATGTTAATAATGCTGCTCCTTTTCCATCTTTTCCTATAATTAAATCGCCTTCCCAATGTCCATATTCATTTCTATCATTAGCTTCTCTTGGCCTAAAATCTATACTCTTCTCTGCTGGAACTTTGTCGCAATGTGTTTTTTCTTTATTTTTTTCCTTATATATTTTTTTATAAATCATATCTTTTTCTGTTAAATTTAATATTTTTTTATGAATACAGTTTCTAATTGTTTTTGCACACACTATAACTCCAAATTCTTCTGGTTTCCTTTTTAGTTCTGCAACTAATATTTCTGGTGATTTTCTTTCTTTTTTTATTCCATTTTCAATATATTCTACTAATTTGTAATTTGCATCTAGTTTTATGTTTGGTCCTTTGGCTGTCATATTATATCTATATTTTTGCTCTGAGACAGTTGCACTATATACATATTTTATTTCTAAAAGGGTAGTTAAATTTTCTGTTAACCCTCTTTTTATTTCCCTTTGTATTGTTCTTACACTTTTATTTAATAATTTTGCTATCTCTGAACATGGCCTCTTTTCAATATTATACCATCTTTCTATTTGTGTTTTTTCAACATAATTTAAATGTTGGTATTTCTTTTCTTCTTTTTTTCTGTTATAATTGTTTTGACACATAAATTACAAATCATTTCAATGTTTTCTTGTCAATCACATTGTATCATTTGTAATTTTATGTGTCTATTTTTATTTTAAGGTGCGTCACTTAATTTTACCATTTATAAATTTCTATCTACTTTTTTCAACATTTATTTTTTTTTTGCATATTTTCAACAGTGCTTATATATTTACTCTTATAATTTATTACCACTTACCAAACCTAAAAATTCAGTTGTTTTTTATGTTATATTAACATTACAGATTAGCAAATTCGAACGATTTTTCTATTAAAAACCATTATCTAGTAACAACAAATTTGTATTATGCTTCTAGTTTAAATTTAAATTATTAATATATTCTATAAAGTACAATGGTATGTTTACTATTTTGCCATCTTTATTTAAATTATTTAATGAGAACCTAAATGATACTTCATTGTCATTTTTCAAATTATATTTTGTTAAACTATTATGACTAGTACTTTTATCTGATTTTACTTCTATAGGAATTATCTTATTATTTCTTTGTATTACAAAATCAATTTCATTTCTATCAAAAGTATAATAATTAGGTGATTCATCCAATAGGTAATTTAGTACATTCGCAACATAATTTTCTGTAAATGCTCCTTTAAATTCTTCTAAAAGTTTATTTCCTTCTAGAATAATTCTACTATCCAAATTAGCCATTCTTCTAAGAAGACCAATATCATTCATATAGATTTTATATGCTGATAAATCATGATATGCTTTTAGTGGAAATGCACATTTTTTTACTAAATAACACTTAGAAATTAAATTAGCATCATTTAGCCAGTTTAATGCTCCCTCATACTCTCTAGCACGTGCACCTTCTTTTACTACTTGATATACGAACTTTTTGTTTTCTCTCGCCAACTGTGATGGTATTCCATTCCATATCAATGATATTTTATTTGCTTCACTCGCATCAGTATGTTTTGAAAAATCGCTCTCATAAGAATCTAGTATATTTTTTTGAATTTTATTAACTTTTTCTATGTCTTTATCATTAGTCCAGCTATATACCGCTTCTGGCATTCCTCCAATAATATAATAAATTTTTAATTTTTCAATTAATCTATCCTCAAATATTTTTGGAATTTCATTTATCTCTTTAGTTCTTTGCATAACTTCAACTAAATTTTCTGAATTATCTGCAATTAAAAACTCGCTAAATGTCATCGGATATAAATTTAGAAAATCTACTTTTCCCACTGGAAAAGAAGTTTTTGAAAGCCTTATTCCAAGAAGTGAACCAGCACAGGCAACATGATATTCACTTGCCTCTTCACAAAAATATTTTAATGAATTTAATGCATTAGGACATTCTTGTATTTCATCAAAAATAATTAATGTTGTACTTGGATTAATTTTCTTACCATTAGCTAAAGATAATTGTTCAATAATTCTGTTAGGATCTTTAGTATTTAAAAATAGTTCAGCCAATCCATCATCATGATCAAAATTAAAATAAGCAACATCTTCATAGTTTTTTTCGCCAAATTCTTTTAATATATATGTCTTACCAACCTGTCTTGCACCTTTTATAATTAATGGCTTTCTATCCTTACTATTTTTCCACCCAATTAGTTTTTCAGTTATAAATCTTTGCATATCACCATCTCCTTTAGTAATATTGTATCACACTTTTGTATTAATTATACCACTTTTTTCACATTTTTGCAATATTTTTTCGCTTGTTTTATCACATTTTTGTAATTTGTATTATCTGTGTCTTTCATTCTTGTATTTTCCCCTATTTTATGGCATAATAGATGTGTGAGGTTAATTATGGAAGCGATTTTAAATAAATTAGAATATAATGAAATTATTGATGTTTTGGAGAAACATTGTAAAACATATTTAGGTAAAAATTTGTGTGACAGTTTAAAACCTAGTTTTAGCTTTGAATTAGTTGATGTTTTGCTTAACGAAACTAAAGAGGCTGATACTCTTTTACATCAAAAAGGAACTCCACCTTTTTATGAAACAGACGAATTAGAAAAATATATTAAAATATTAAAAAGCAATCAAACTTTGTCTATAAAAGGATTGCTTAATATTGGTATGCTTTTAAAAATTGCAAGAGAATTAAAAGAGTATTTTTATGATAATAACACATCTTCTTTTATAAATTTAGAAAAGTACTTTACACTTTTATACTCTAATCCTTCAATTGAAAAAAGTATTTTTGACAAAATTATTGATGAAAACACTATTGCTGATAATGCTTCAAAAAAGCTTTCTAGTTTAAGAAGAAATAGAAAAAGTTTGGAACAAGAAGTTAAAGATAAATTAAATAGCTATATTCATTCTAGTACTTATGCAAAATATATAATGGAGCCTATTGTTACTATTCGTAATAATCGTTATGTTATTCCTGTTAAAGAGGAATACAGAAGCTATATAAAGGGTTTTGTTCACGACACTTCTAGTAGTGGCTCAACTTTATATATTGAACCAACTAGTATTTTTGAGTTGAATAACAAAATAAATCATATAAAAATTGAAGAGGACTTGGAAATCGAAAAGATTTTACATCAATTATCCGCTTCTTTATATGCCTATACTGCAGAATTGGATAATGACTTAAATCTAATTGCTAATATTGACTTAATTTTTGCAAAAGCTCATTTTGGTGTAGAAATTGCTGGTATCACACCTATTCTTAATAATGAAAAGTTTGTAAATTTGTATAAAGCAAGGCATCCTTTAATTGATAAAGATAAAGTAGTTCCTATAAACATCGGCTTAGGAAAAGACTATGTTTCTCTTTTAATAACAGGTCCTAATACTGGTGGTAAGACTGTCGCTTTAAAAACTCTTGGCTTACTACTTCTTATGGCATATTCAGGTATTCCTATTCCATGTAGTGAAGGAAGCAATATCTGTGTATTCACATACATTTTTGCTGATATCGGTGATGAGCAAAGTATTCAAGAATCACTTAGTACTTTTTCAGCTCATATGAAAAATATTGTAGAGATTACTAAAAAAGCTAATGATAATAGCCTAGTACTATTAGACGAACTTGGTTCTGGTACAGACCCTGTAGAAGGTGCTGCACTTGCAATTAGTATTTTAAGTTATTTAAAAAGCATTAATGCTTTGGTTTGCTGTACTACCCATTATCAAGAGTTAAAGGAATTTGCATTGGTTACAGATGGTTTTGAAAATGCAAGTTTTGAATTTGATATAGAAAATTTAAAACCTACATATAAGCTATTAGTTGGTATTCCCGGCAAAAGTAATGCCTTTGCTATTAGTAAAAAGTTAGGTTTAGACGAGCAAATTTTGAATGTATCAAATGCTCATTTAAAAGAAGATAAAGTTTCAATTGAAGAATTATTGAAAAATATTTATGATAATAAATTGAAAGTAGAAAAACAAGTAGAAGAAACTGAAAAGAATTTAAGACAAGTTGAGGCTTTAAGAAAAAGTTTAGAAAAAAAGCAAGATGATGTCTTAGAAAAAAGAGCAAAAATGCTTGAAGACGCAAAATTAGAAGCCAGGGATATTTTACTTTCTGCTAAAGAAGAAGCAACTGAAATAATCCATGAACTCAGTGCTTCCGTAGACTTAAAACAAGCTAATAATTTAAGAAACAAATTAAATGATAAAATAAGGAATATAAATTCTGTTCACTATAGTGGACAAGATAATAGCTTTGAGGCCATAAATAAGAATGATATAAAAGATGGATTAAATGTCTATATATCATCTCTTGGCACAAATGGTATTATACTTGGAAATACTGTAAATAAGTCTAACGAAGTACAAGTTCAAGTTGGTAGTATGAAAATGAATGTTAAACTTTCAGATTTACGAAAATTATCAAGCAATATTACTGCTTCTAAGTCAACAGGTAAAGTAACAGCTGAAAAATCTTCAAAGACTAAAGTTATTTCTCCTGAAATAAATGTTATTGGTCAAAATGTTGACGAAGCCATTTATGTTATTGATAAATATTTAGATAACTGTGCATCTGCAAATATTTCACCTGTCAGAATAGTACACGGTAAGGGTACTGGTAAACTACGTGAAGGTATTCACTCATTTTTAAAAAAGCATCCACATGTAAAAAGTTTTCGTATAGGTACATTTGGTGAGGGTGAAATGGGTGTAACTGTAGTTGAAATTAAATAGTTAAAATTCTCCTAAAAAGGAGGATTTTTTTATGCAAAACACTGGACTTTTTTGTAGCTTATTGGTATAATTTGTTTTGCTTCTGATGTTTGATAATTATCATCATCATGTTAGTAAAAATTTAAAGAAGGTTTTATTATGAAAAAAGTATCAATTATAAGTGCATGCACTGACTTAGGTCTAAAAATTGATGGTGCTGAGCTTGGAGCACAAGTCCTAACAAATGACTTAAAATCAAGCAACATTTCTCACAATTATGTTTTGAAAGGTAACAAAAAAGACGAAGAATCTAACTCAAGTTCAGATTCTAATGACATTAACAGCTTTGTATCAAAGTTTGATGATTTGTTACTAGATATGCATGAAATTCATTTTGAAGAAAATATGAATGACGAGGAAAAAGATGCATATTACACAAAAATGCATAATTTAGTTTTGGCAGTTAAAGCGCTAGATTCCAAAAATGAGAAAAGAAACTTAGAAGGAATCAACGAATTTAATGAAAGGCTATATAACACAACTCGTAAAGTTATTCAAGATGGTGAATTTCCTTTACTTGTAGGTGGAGACCACATTGTTGCAATTGGTTCTAGCTTAGGTTCTATAAAAGAAAATAAAAATATGGGAATTATATGGTTTGATTCACATGCTGATTTCAATACCTACCCTACTTCTGTTACTGGTAACTTACATGGTTTGCCTTTAGCAGTTGCTACACATTATGAAAAGAGCATATTATCAGATTTTCATGATGGTCCATTTTACAATTTTAAAAATGCTGTTATTGTTGGTGGTAGAGATATTGACCCATGGGAATGGGGTAATGTATTAGATGCGGGTGTTACTGTATTTTCTACTGAAGATATTAAAAAATATGGAGTTGAAGAAATTTGCAAAAAGGCTTTTGCTATTGCTTCAAATGGAACTGACGGAGTACATATTAGTTTTGATTTAGATTTAATAGATCCTAATGTTGCACCTGGTGTTTCTATTCCAGCTAAAAATGGTATCAATTTGGAAGAGGCTTATGCTTTAGCAGATGAGATTACAAAATATAGTGATATTATTAAATCAGCTGATTTAGTTGAATATAACCCATTGTTTGATAAAGATAATGTTACAAAAGAAATTGCTACAAATATTTTAAATAAATGGATTGAAAAGTTTTAAAAAATAGATTACAGCATAAATGCTGTAATCTATTTTTTTATTAAATATTATTAAAATCTAGTATTTTTGCTTATTTTGTGGTACAATATATGTGCTAAATTTTAAGGAGGTAAAATTATGTTAGAACTTAAAAATGTTTCTTATTTTAGAGACAATAAACAAATTTTAGATAACATAAGTTTAAAAATAGATAACAGCAAGTTAGTTGCGATAACTGGTCCTAATGGTTCTGGAAAATCTACACTTGCTAAAATTATTATGGGTATTTTAAAGCCTGATTCTGGCAGTATTTTCTTTGATGGAAAAGACATTACTAATATTGGAATCACTGATAGAGCTAAACTTGGAATTGGCTTTGCTTTTCAACAACCTGTAAAATTCAAAGGTTTGACTGTTAGAGATTTAATAGAACTAAGTTCTGGTAACACTATAAATGTTTCAGAAGCATGTAACTATCTTTCTGATGTAGGTTTATGTGCAAAAGACTATTTAAACAGAGAAGTTAGTAATTCACTTTCTGGTGGAGAATTAAAACGTATTGAAATTGCAATGCTTGCAGCTAAAAAATCTAAACTTACTGTATTTGATGAACCTGAAGCTGGTATTGATTTATGGAGCTTTAATAGCTTAATTTCTGTATTTGAAAAAATGCATTCTGAAATTAGTGATTCTTCAATTGTTATTATCTCTCACCAAGAAAAAATTTTGAATATTGCAGATGAAATTATTTTACTTGTTGACGGAAAAGTACAAGCTGTTGGTCAAAAAGAAGAGGTTCTTCCCCTACTTTTAAACAACACTCAAAAGCCATGTAAAGTAATGCTTGAAAAAGGAGGTAACTAATATGAGTAATGAAATTGAAAATAAATTAGATGCAATTGAAAAAAATCTACTAAAAACCATTGCTGATATTGAAAAAACTCCAATTGGAGCATACAACATTCGTGAAAATGGCAAAGGTGTTGCAAGAAATACTACTGCAAATATTGATATTGTTACAAAACAAGACAAGCCTGGTATTGATATTATTATTAAGCCAAATACTAAAAATGAAAGTGTTCACATTCCAGTCATATTAACTGAAGCAGGTTTTAATGATGTTGTATACAATGATTTTTATGTTGGAGAAAATGCTGATGTAGTAATTGTAGCAGGTTGTGGTATTCATAACAGCTCTTGTGAAACTTCAGAACATGATGGTATTCATACATTTCACTTATCAAAAGGAGCTAAGGTAAAATACATTGAAAAACATTATGGAGAAGGTAATGGAACTGGAGATAGAATTTTAAATCCACAAACAATTGTAAATCTTGAAGAAGGTTCTACATTAGAAATGGAAACTATTCAAATTGAAGGTGTTTCTTCTACTGTTCGTGAAACCAAAGGCGAACTTGGCAATAATACAAGTTTAGTTATTACAGAAAGAGTTATGACTTCTGGAAATCAAATAGCTAAAAGCATTTTTGATATTGACTTGAATGGTGAAAATTCTAGCGTACATGTTGCTTCTCGTGCTATTGCAAGAGACAACTCTGTTCAAGAATTTAGCTCAAATGTTAATGGAAATAACAAATGCTTTGGACATGTTGAGTGTGATGCAATTATTATGGATAAAGCAAAAGTTACTTCTACTCCTAAAATAGTAGCAAATGATGTTGATGCAAGTTTACTTCATGAAGCAGCTATTGGAAAAATTGCAGGAGAACAACTTATTAAGCTTATGACTCTTGGTCTTACAGAAAAAGAAGCAGAAGAACAGATTATAAGCGGATTTTTAAAATAAATTATAAATGTCAACTAAGTTTTAGTTGGCATTTTTTGTTGTGCCTACATATGATATACAAAAAAATATTTATGGAGGTATTGTTTTGAAAAAAAATATATTTATTGGTTGTGGTACAGCCTTAGTTACTCCTTTTACTGAAGATGGTGTTGACTTTGACACATTAAAAAAGCTTATTGATTTTCAAATTCAGCAAGGTACCGATGCTCTTATTATTCTTGGTACAACTGGTGAATCTTCTACAATGACTTTAGAAGAAAAAAAGCAAATTGCTAAATTTGCTATTGATAATGTACATAAGCAAATTCCTGTTATTGTTGGTGCTGGTGGAAATAATACAAAAGCTGTAATTGAATTTAGCAAATATGCCGAAGAAATTGGTGCAGACGGTTTGCTCCTTGTTACACCATATTACAATAAAACTACTCAAAACGGCTTGATTATGCATTACACAGAAATAGCTAAAAATACTTCTTTACCAATTATTCTATATAATGTTCCTAGCAGAACTGGTTTAAATATAGAACCTAAAACTTGTTTAGAACTTTCTAAAATTCCTAATATTGTAGCAATAAAAGAAGCAAGTGGCAATATATCTCAAATAGCTAAAATTGCTAATTTATGTGGAGATAATTTGCATATTTATTCTGGCAATGATGACCAAACTCTCCCTATTTTATCTCTAGGTGGAATCGGTGTTATTTCTGTACTTTCAAATATTGCTCCTAAGTTTGTTCATAATATGGTTTTTGATTACTTGAGTGGTAATTATACTTTAGCAAAAGATTCTCAAATAAAATCAATTTCTTTAATAGATAGCCTATTTTGTGAAACAAACCCTATTCCTGTAAAGTCTGCTTTGTCTATGATGGGCTATGATAGTATGAGAGTTCGTTTGCCTTTAGTTACAATGTCTTTAGAAAAACAAAAAATTTTAGAAACCGAAATGAAAAAGTTTAACCTGATATAATACTATTCTGTAAATTTATTAAATTTCTATTAAATTAGTATCATTTTGTTCCCCTCTGTGATATAATTAAAGTAGAGTTTAAAAAAGGGGAAATCACTTTATGATAACAAAAGATTTAATAGTTGAAAACACCTCTTTAGAAGAGTTTTTCTCTATTATAAATGACTTAGTTAAAAATGCTAAGGTTCAAAAAATGAAAATATATAACCAACATGCACATACTTCTTGCTATAAGCACTGTATGCAGGTTGCCTATTACACATATATAATTTGCAAAAAATTAAATTTAGACTATGTTTCTGCCACTCGTGGTGCAATGCTTCATGATTTATTTTTATACGACTGGCACACTCACATTAGAGAAGACAAGAGTTGGAAAGGACAACATGCTTTTATGCATCCTAAAATTGCATTAAAAAATGCTACTGCAATTTTTAATTTGAATGACATAGAAAAAGATGTAATTGTTAATCATATGTGGCCAGTTACTATTAAAATTCCACATTACAAAGAAACTGTTGTAGTTACTTTTGCAGATAAGTATAGTGCTTTGGTTGAAACTTTTAAACATATTAGAGGCATTTTACATACGAAAAAATTCTATAAATATGCTTATGTATTTTTAAGTTTAATTGTTTTTAGAATAATATAGTTTTAATTGAATATATTAAATTATGATTCCTTGGGACGGAGTTAAAAGTCATTGTTAATTTAAAAAAATGTGATTTTTGACTCCGTCCCAAAAGTTGGCGGAGGATTTTATGATAAAGGTTTTGATAAATGGTATTAACGGAAAAATGGGTAGTGAAGTTGCTAAGTTGATAAAGCAACATCCAAATATGCATTTGATGGGTGGCCTTGATAAAAATGCTATGTATAATCTTGCATACCCTGTTTACAATGATTTTAACAATATCTTTGAACTTCCTAATGTTATTATTGATTTTTCAACACCTGAAGCTACTGTTGGTATTTTAGATTTTGCTATATCTAAAAATATCGCCCTTGTAATTGCTACTACTGGTTTTACTGAAGAACAACAAGCTAAGATTTTAAATGCCTCTAAACATATTGCTGTTTTTCAGTCTGCAAATATGTCTTATGAAATTGCCTTAATGAAGGATATTGTAAGTAGCCTTTCTCAAAAGCTTCCAAATTCCGAAATTGAAATTGTAGAAACACATCATAATAGAAAAGTAGACAGTCCTAGTGGAACTGCATTAGCTCTTGCTAATGCTATTCAAGAAGCAAATGATAATAAATATTTTTATGAATTTAATAGAACTCAAAAACATGAAAAAAGAAATCCAAATGAAATTGGATTTTCTAGTATTCGTGGTGGTAATATTGTTGGTGAGCACAGTGTAATGTTTTTTAATGACAATGAATGTTTTGAAATTAAGCACGTCGCTTATTCTCGCAGTATTTTTGCTGAAGGGGCCTTGAAGGCCGCCGAATTCGTAATAAAGCAACCTACAGGATATTACAATAATATTTAAAATATATTTACTATTTTCAGTGCTGATTTATCTTTTATGTGCTCTAATATAAATATGCAGTTATCTAAATTTTCTACTGCAAAGTCATAATTTTCTGTTTTCACATCAGCTTTCAATTTTGTAAGTTCTGTGCTTACTTTTTCGAGCTCATCATGTTCTATATAATAAGCTAAAGTCTCTAACTTTTCTTCCCAAGTGTCATTTATTTTACTTATATGATTTTGAGCCTCCTGTTTGTTTACATTCTCACTCGAAATTTCATTTCTAAATGTATTAAGCTCTTCGTTCATTGTCTCAACTGTCTTATTTGTATTGTTTTGGGTTATAATATTTCCTGCTATAACTAGCACTATTATTATAATTATAATAACTAATTCCTTATACATATTTCTCCCCTATCTTTCTTTTTTCTGACAAAAAATTTGTCCTTTTCCATCAAAAGTCACTATCAAAGCTTCCTGTGGCGTCATGTTAAATTTCTCTACTTGTTTTTTAAGCCATATTTCGTTTTTACCAATTTTTCTTAAATTCTCATTTAACACTTTTCCGTCTATTACTAAATCGTATGGTAAGCCTTCATAATCTGGCTCTATATTAAAGTCTTCTGGCGTTGTTGTACGTTTATTAGGCTTTTGAATAACAGTTACTTGCCCACTTGTTTCTAATATTGCATATTCAACATCACCTAAATTTACAACATTGTTTCCTCTTAATCTTTCTTCCAACTCGTTTATAGTAAATCTTTCTTTTTTCAAAGCTTTTTCGTCTATTTTCCCTCTATATATTAATATTGTTGGTCTTCCACACAAAATCTCTCTTCCTCGTATGCTTTTGATGTTTATAATAGAAATTACTAAATGCATTACTAAAAGTCCTAAAATTGGTATAATTCCGTTTGTAATTGGTATTCCAACATCTGTCATAGGTATTGAAGCTAAATCTGCTATCATAATTGAAATTGCAAGTTCAAATGGTTGTAATTGCCCTATTTCTCTTTTTCCCATCAATCTCATAACTACTAAAACAAGTATGTATAACACAATAGTTCTTATTAAAGTTATTATCATTTTAAAAATCCTTTCACAAGTTTTTAATATAATTTTGAGCCAAAATAAAAAAATTATTCATTGGTTGAATAATTTTTGTTTTTAAGTAAATAATAAAATTAGCAAACCATGTAAATTATTTTAAAATTAAGGAGGTTTAGACATGTCAAATGAAAATACAAATACAAGATCTAATACTAAAGGTACAGCTTGGCAAATAATTGGTAGATTGATTACAGCAGCTATAGTTCTTGCTATTACAGCATTTTTCACACCAGGTTTTAACATTAGTAATTTTTGGGCTTTAGCAGCTGCAGCAATTGTACTTACAGTTATCGACTATTTAATTACTAAATTTACTGGTCTACATGCTAGTTCTTTTGGTAAAGGTTTTGTAGGTTTTGTTCTTTCTGCAGTGGTATTATATGTAACACAATACTTTGTTGCAGGTTATACAGTTTCTTGGATGGCAGCAATAGTTGGTGCGATAGTATATGGTGTTGTAGATTACTTTATACCTGGCGAACAACAATATTAAAGTAAAAGGCTTTTGCAAACGCAAAAGCCTTTATTTCTATTTTCCTTTATTCCATTCTTCTTTATTAGTTTGTCTTTCTCTAGCAATACTCAATGCTTCTGATGGTACATCTTGAGTAATTGTTGATCCTGCTGCTACTAAAACATGGTCTCCTAAAGTTACAGGTGCTACTAAGTTTACATTTGATCCTATAAAGCAATTGTCTCCAATTTTTGTTTTGTGTTTATTTTTTCCGTCATAGTTGCATGTAATTGTTCCACAACCAATATTACATTTTGTTCCTATCTCGCAGTCTCCCATATATGATAAGTGTGGTACTTTTGAACCTTCTGCAATAATTGCTTTTTTAATTTCTACAAAACTTCCAACTTTTACTTTGTCTGCTAATTTACATCCTTCACGAATATATGCATTTGGTCCAATATTGCAATCTTCGCCAATTACAACACCTGATTTAATGGTTGTATTTGGATGAATTACTGTGTCCATTCCGATTTCTACATCCTCATAAATATATGTTGTGTTAATATCTTCTATTGTTACACCATTGTTCATATGCATTGTGTTGATTTTTATTCTTAAAATTCTTGTTAGCATTTCTAATTGAAGTTTTGTGTTAAGACTCAAAATTTCTGTATTGTCTTCTACTAAGACTCCTCCAATCTTTTTGCCTGATACAACAAGCATCTTAATTACATCTGTTAAGTAATATAGTCCCATACTGTTTTGTTTTAAAGTTCCAATAATTTTAACTAGTTCTGAAATTTCAAAACAATATACTCCTGCATTTACTTCTAATATTTTCTTTTCTGCCTCTGTTAATTCTTTTTCTTCTATGATTTCTGTAATTTTGTTATTTTCTCTAATAACTCTACCATATCCTGTTGGTTCACTTATAATACCTGTAAGTATTGTAACCGCTTCATTTTCTGTCTCAGATTTCTCTACCATTTCTTTAATAGTTTCTGGTGTAATCAATGGTATATTTCCATTTGCAATTACAACTCTACCTTTTTTGCTTTCCAAATAATTTGTTGCTTGCATAATTGCGTGACCTGTTCCCAAGCAACCTTTTTGCTCTAAATATGTAACCTCATCTTTTAGAATTCCTTCTATTTCTTCTCTGTTCTCTCCAACAATAACTGCAACATCTTCTATTCCAGCTTTTTTCATACTGTCAACAACTCTTTTAATAACAGCCTTTCCATATAATTCCTGTGCCAATTTTGATTTTTTAGATTTCATTCTGTCATCTGTTCCTGCTGCCATTACTAAACCTATTACATTTTCCATAATAAACTTTCTCCTTTATTTATATTTTTCATTATATAATTTAACAGCTGTTTCTGGGCTGTCATTTCCTGTACGATTTTTTACTGGTGCAAACTCATCTTCTCTTTTTACTCTCATTATTGTCATGTTGTCATATCTTGTAAATGCATCAAATATAAAAGTTTCAAATTTAAATACATTTGGTGCTTCTGGCTCTATAAATTGTCTGTCTATATTTAAATAACCTGATTTTTTAAATGCTGCATGATATGGCAATTTAGCATTTGCCAAGTTTTCTAAAACACTTCTGTTATATAAGTATGTACCTATATTAACCTCTCCATACATCAATTCTCCATTCTCATCTAGCTCTTCTGACATTTCTTTCGGTAAATCAATATATTCAATTATTTTAGGCTTGTCATTCATTTTGCAAAATACTCCTGCTTTTTCCTGTGGATAAGCTTTTGCTACCGATTTAGAAGCAATTACATTATTTTCTTTAATTGTTAATCCTAATAAAATTGGATCTACAAAGTTTGATAAGATATTGTCAATTCCACTTACAAAAATCCAGTCTGTTTGTTTTTGTTTTAACTCATCTAATAGTCCTGATTTTGCAAATGCTTCGTAAATTCCACCATTTCCGTCTGCAGCTTCTTTTATTCTAACATTCTCGTCTAATATTACTCTTCCTTGAGTATCTATTAAAGGTAATTCACCTTGTTTAAAAAACTTAACTTTATCTTTTTCATACCCAAAGTAATTATTATTCTCTAAGAAACAAACTGTTTCGTCATGGTTATCTTTACTAGTCATTACATACCAAGGTATTGTAACACCATATTCTTCTTTTGCCTTTTTTAGTTTGTCTATAATTATTTCAAATATGTATTTTTTACCATTTACAGTATCTAAGGCATATGTACCTTTTGGTCCTTTGTGTCCAAGCCTTGTTCCCTGACCACCTGCCATTGTTATAACTGCATAGTGACCTTGTTTTATAATCTCTGTTCCAATATTTGCAAGTTCTTGCTCTTGTTCTTTTGACATTTTTGCTTTATCTGTATATGGAATGTGCTCAATCTTTTTTTCTTCTATAACTTTTTCTTGTTTTGTACTTTCATATAATTTTTGTAATTGTTCAAAATCTATACTTAATATTTGTTTTTCTAATTCTTGTTGTTGCTTTTCACTTAAATTGTATCCTAATATATGCTCTTGATGATATTTTTTTAATATTGAAATAGCTTCTTCTTTCATTCTATCCCACCTCATATGATATATTATTCAGTAGTTTGCTTATTTGTTTAATGTTATATCACAAAACTAAAAAGTTGGCAAGATGTTACATTTTTTTCATTTTCATAAAAAATACTTCCATTATGATAAATTATTTTACCATGAGGAAGTATTCTAGAAATGTTTATTCTATCTCTTACATTCTTTATTCTTGATTTTATATTAATTTTTCTATTTCTTCTTTTGTTAATCCTGTAATTTCAATAATATCTGATACGTTCATTCCCTTTTTTAGCATACTTTTTGCTATTTTCATTATTCCTTTTTCAATTCCATCATCTACACCTTTTGCATATATTGCGTGTTCGTCTCTTATTGCTTTTTCTCTTAGTTCTATTATTCTTTGCATTTTTTCGTCTTCACTTATTCTATCTAGCTTTTCTACTGCTTCTTTTAGATTTTCGTTTTCTTTCATTTTTCGTGTCACCCTTTCACTCTCTGGGTTTTCCAAGAATATTAGCCAATCTAATAGTTGATCTTTTTCGTTTTCTCTACCCTTTATCTTTAACAATTCAATTATATCAAGCTCGAATTTATCTGTCAATATTAACTTTTTGACACTATTAGTTTCTATTATCTTCCATGTGCTATGATATTCTACTTCTTCTAATCCTTTTATATTAAAATCTGCTATTAGTATCACTATTGTTTTTTCTAATTTATTGTAATCGTCTCCTGCTTTGATTTGTCTTGTATACATTTTGGACCAGTAATATAACATTCTTTCAATAATATTATTCTTGTCTATTAACTGCATCTCAATATTACATTTTTCTTTTCCGTCTAGTTCTGTTATTATATCAAGTACTCCTAATTTATCGTCTTTTAGTTCTCTTCTTAATATTGGATTTTTGTCTAATGATATTTTTTCTATTTTTCTTTTTAGTATTTTTTCTAGAAAATCTTTCGTTATATTTTCACTTCCTACTTCTCCAAATATTGCTTGGAATATTATATCCATCTTTGGTGGATATCTCTTGATTTTTTTGTTTTGTTTTTGTTGTTCCATATATAAATTCTCCTTTAAATTTGTATTTTAGTCACATTTTTGTACAAAAATACACCTCTCCTTCTTGCTAATTTATATTTTCTTTGTTTTTGGAAATTTTAAGATTTTAATTTTTATAGAGTTAATAACATTTAAAATAATATTGAACATTTTAGATAACATGGACTTTAAACAATATTGATTTAAAATAATTGTATGAAATAAAAGTTAAGTAATTAGAAACTCTAGATTAAAAAATAGTTTAAATATTGTTTTGAAAATAATTATTGCGTTGCATATGTAAATTTATCAAATTTTACTACACTCAAAAAATGCAACTAAGTTAGTATTGTTATACTATACTTAATTGCATTCTGCAAGTAAAATCGTATGTCAAATTTCGACAATTTTTACAGATTGTTCATTTGTTCTAAGGTTACTACTTCTACTGTTGTTTTACTCGTGTCATAGCAACCTTCTAGTTTCGCTTTTATTTCTTCACTTAAGACATATATTTTTGAATTTGAAGCTATGTTATTAAACTCACCACTTCCAACCTCAAATTTAGTAGCATCTGTTGCAAGTATTTTTACTTTTGTTAGGTTAGCACATCCTACAAATGCTTCCTTGCCTATTTTTGTTATTGTACTTGGTATTGTTATAGTTTTTAAATTAGAGCAAGACAGAAACATACTCTGTGCAATTTCTGTTATATTCCAATTCCATATTTCTGATATATCTTCAAGTTCACTACACATATAAAACATACCAGTCATATTAGTTACATTTTTCACATTCCAATTTGATATTGCAGACAGATTTGTAAATGCACATCCACCACTATCACCATCTCCAAACATATTATGCATATCAGTAACGTTAGATGTATTCCATTTTTTTAAACCTTCTATATCTGTTAGT